>Ga0116146_1000062_pt1 | contig 126369 bp, 120 predicted proteins | sample AD_JPNHG2_MetaG_FD_89748 | JGI IMG/M metagenome (GOLD analysis project Ga0116146, IMG submission 89748) | Active sludge microbial communities of municipal wastewater-treating anaerobic digesters from Japan - AD_JPNHG2_MetaG | ecosystem: Engineered > Bioreactor > Anaerobic > Digestate | place... | reverse complement strand
CGCAGGCGATGCTACGGAGCGCATCGCTGAGGAGACGCAACGCGGCAGACGCTCCGCTGCCGCCGCAACCCGAAGGGACGCCGCGACTTCTGGCCGCAGGCGTTGTCGCACGTCGTCAGCGATACTCTCCGTTGCATCGCCTCCTCCGTGCTCCTAGCCTGCGGCCAGAATCGCGGGCGTCGCAGTCCCACGCGGATTCGTGGACAGGCTCCTAGCCGCGGCCTTGGGCACGGCGCCGCGGTGGACACGGGATGGCATGGGATTCGCAGGCCAATGGTGTCTTGGCCGAGGCGAGGAGCCACGCGCCTTGCTCGTGCTTCACCGCCGTTGCCCGGATCCAGTCTCGTGACGGTATCTCCGCAGACCCGGCTACCTCTCCAATTGTCAGGCAGACGACAGGTGGACTGGACAGCATTCCTCACCTCCTCATCGACACCCGGAAGACGGGAACTGGGCTCGCCAGCTGGCTGACCAGTGATTCGCCTTTCGATATCGAGTCAGACGAATTGCCGCAGGTTCCGGCGCAAGCGTGGCGAGTGAGAATCTGGAGGATCAAGGGCGCCGAGGCGGGGTTCGCAACACCCGGCGGAATCGAGGCCGCTGGGTCGTGATGCGAGCGTGGAGGAACGGATGGACACGATAGACTACCTGTCCTACTCGGTTGCCCCATCCTTCGAGGAAGGCAGCCAGATTGCGGTGGCTCGGGATCCCCTCCGCCAAGAGTACCGAGTCTGCGTGAAGGAAGGAGGGACCGAAAAGGAATTCGTGGCCAGCCCGGAGCAGGCGGCGGACCTCGTCCGGTTCCCATGAGCTCCGCGTGCCGCCACATGCAAAGGGGATCTGGGGTCTCGATGGCACCACCTACACCCTGGTGATAGGCCGATCGGGTGCAACCGCGACCCCAAGGGGTGTGGGCCATTTCTGTAGGTAGCTTCTGCGGCGGATTCTCGTAGCGACAAGCGTCCCGCTTGTCGAACGGATGAAGAGCGCCGCAAGCGGGACGCTCGCGGCGACCTCTGCCGCGGGCCTTCCCCTGTTCCGGGGATTCTCGCATCGGAAACCACCTACGACTCCGGCCCGCACCCCCTTGGGTTGACTTCCTGGCGCAGCCGCGTATACTCTCACATGAGAATAACGAGCACGCCAGGAGAGGAGCAATGCCCAACAGCTACACGGCAGTGGTCAAGGAACAGGACGGCTGGTGGATCGGGTGGATCGAGGAGATCCCGGGCGTGAACTGCCAGGAGCGGACGCGCGAGCAGCTTCTCGACACGCTCCGCGTCACCCTCAGGGAAGCCATTGAGTTCAATCGCCAGGGCGCGATTCAGGCCGCGGAACCGGGATTCGTCGAGGAGAAGGTGACGGTGTGAAGCGCACCAGGTTCCTTCGCTACCTTCGCGAACAGGGTTGCGAATTCGAGCGCGAAGGCGCCAGGCACTCCTGGTGGCAGAACCCAAGTCTCAACAGGCGCCCGGCCGTGCCACGACACAGCGGGATAGTGGACCAGCTCGCGCGCAAGATCTGCAAGGACCTGGGCGTCCCGCCGATCAGCCGGGGCAAGTAGTGTTCTCGGCCGGCGGGAACGTTCCTGCGCAGAAGGGGGAAAGCGATGAAGAACACGGTTTCGCGTCGTGCGTTCCTGGGCAGGTCCGCTGTCGCTGCGATGGGGATCGGCCTGGCCGCCCATGCCGTCGGGGCCGAGGGGCAGCCGCCGGCCAGCGACACGATCTCGATGGGCTTCATCGGCGTCGGCTCGATGGGCAGCGGCGACTTGAATGCCTTTGCTGCCCACAAGGACGTGCGCGTGTCGGCCATCTGCGACGTGAACGCGCCCCGCCGCGAGGCGACGGTGAAGCGCTTCGAGGCCACGGCCAAAGGCTATCACGATTTCCGAAAGCTCCTCGACGAGAAGTCCATTGACGCCGTCTGCATCGCCACGCCGCCCCACTGGCACGCGATCATGGCCGTCGCCGCGGCCAAGGCGGGCAAGGACTTCTACGTCGAGAAGCCGATGACACTGTACGTGGCCGAGAGCCAGGCCATCGTGAAGGCGGCGAAGGAGAACAGCCGCGTCACCCAGGTGGGCACGCAGATCCACGCGGGGGGCAACTACCGCCGCGTGGTCGAGATCGTCCGCGCCGGCGTGCTGGGGCCGGTGAACCTCGTCCGCACGTTCAACGTGATGAACCAGACTCGCGCGGGCGTGGGCAAGGCGCCGGCCAACGCGCCCGTGCCGCCGGGGCTCGACTGGGACATGTTCCTGGGGCCGCTCCCGATGCGGCCGTTCAACCCGATCATCGTGCGCGACGCTTACTTCCATTGTTCGTTCATGGACATCAGCGGCGGCTGGCTGCCGGGCATGGCGCCGCACATCATTGACCTGCCCGTCTGGGCGCTCGACCTGCCGCTGCCCAGCCAGGTGAGCTGCGCGGGCGGGCGCTTCATCCTGGACGACGACGGCGACGCGCCCGAGGTCCAGGAGTGTCTCTTCCGCTACCCCAACCTCGTGATGACCTGGATGCACAATCTGGCGAACAGCTATGGCTTCGACTTCAACGGCGCGGGCGGCATGGCGCGGCGCCTGGGCATCTACTTCCACGGCGAGAAGGCCACGCTCTACGCCGACTACGGCATGCACAAGATCGTGCCCGAGGCCGACCCCAAGGCGGCGCTGGAGCTGCCCGGCCCGTCGCTGGCGCCCTCGCCGGGCCACCACCGCGAACTGCTCGACGCCATCAAGACCCGCCAGCAGCCGTTGTGCAACGTGGCCTACCACCACCGCGTCAACGTGCCCCTGTGCCTCGCCAACCTCTCCTACAAGCTCGGCCGCTCCGTGCAGTTCGACCCCGTGAAGGAGACCATCCTGGGCGACGACGAGGCGGCCCGCGCCGCGATGCCGGCCTATCGCGAGCCGTGGAGCCTCTGATTGCGGAGCGCGGATTTCGGACTGAATGGTAGGGCGCGCATCCTGGCACGCGCAATCGGCCTTTCGGAGAACAAACCAACCTCCCGCGGGTGTCAAACCCGCGGGACGTTCATCTGTGCAATGAGAGGAAGTCACGTGGCGAAGGCATGGGCAGATGCGTTGCGCGCGCCGAGCATCAATGTGCTCTCGGCCGAGGAGCGGGACAAGGCCATTGGCATGCTCGGCGAGGATTGCCGGGCGCGCCTGCGGGCGGCCAATCGCCGCGACGCCGCCGCATGGGCCAAGGTGCGGTCGCGGGCCGACTGGGAGCGCTTCCGCGACGAGCGGGTCAAGGCGCTTCGGGAGTCGCTCGGCCAGTTCCCGCCTATCCCGAAAACGCTCGATGTCGAGACCATTGGGACGCTTGAGGGCGAGGGCTTCCGCATCGAGAAGCTGGTCTTCGAGAGCCGGCCAGGACTGGTCGTGACCGCCAACCTCTACGTGCCGAACCCGGCGCGCGCGAAGATGCCCGCCTTCCTCCTCGTCCACAGCCACCACAACCCGAAGGAGCAGAGCGAGCTTCAAGATATGGGGGTGCTCTGGTCGCGCCTGGGCTGCCTGGTGCTCGTGCCCGACCAGATCAGCCACGGCGAACGCCGCCAGCAGCCCTTCGCGGGACGCGAGGACTACCGCCACCGCATGGTCCTCGGCATGCAGCTCCACCTCGTGGGCGAGAGCCTGATGGGCTGGATGGCCTGGGACCTGCTGCGCTGCGTGGACCTGCTCCTGGCTCGCCCGGGCATTGACCGCGAGAGGGTCATCGTCATCGGCTCGGTGGCCGGCGGGGGCGACCCCGCGGCGGTCGCGGCCGCGCTCGACCCGCGCATCGCGTGCGCCATCCCCTTCAACTTCGGCGGGCCGCAGCCCGAGACGATCTACCCCCTGCCCGAGAACGCCGAAGAGGCGTTCAACTTCGCCGGCAGCGGCAGCTTCGAATCCACCAGGAACCTGCGCCGGAGCGCCCGCGACGGCTTCCTGCCCTACGTGATCGTCGGCGCGGCCGCTCCCAGGCCGCTCCTCTACGCCCACGAGTTCGCCTGGGACGCCGAGCGCGACCCCGTGTGGAAGCGCTTCGGACGCATCTGGGGCTTCTACGATGCTGCGGACAGGCTGGCCGCCGTCCACGGCTGGGGCCGCGTGACCATCAGGCCGCCGGACGCCAGCCACTGCAACAACGTGGGCGCGCCCCACCGCAAGGGCATCTACCCGCACCTGGAGCGCTGGTTCGGCATCCCCGCGCCCAAGGAGGAGCCGCAGGACCGGCGGCCCGCCGAGGAACTGCGCTGCCTCACCGACGCCGTGGCCGCGAGGCGTCAGCCGAAGCTGGTCCACTATCTGGCCAAGGCGTTGAGCCTCGAGCGGGCCGGCAAGGCCCGCGCCGCCCTCGCCCCGCTCGCGCCCGCCCAACGCCGCGCCAAGCTGCGGGCCGACTGGGCGCGCCTGCTCGGCGACATCGAGCCGAGAGGCATCCCCAAAGCCGAGGTCCGCGGCAGGGATGGCCTGGCCGAGCGCCTCCTGCTCACCCTCGACGACGGCTTCGTCGTGCCGGCGCTGCTCCTCGCGCCGCCGGCGGAACACGGGGCAGGGACGCCCCGCCCACAGTCCGAACGGCTGCCTCTCGTGGTCGCCGTAGCGAAGCACGGCAAGGCGGGGTTCCTGAAGCACCGAGCCGACGAGATCGCCGCTCTGCTGGCCCGCGGCGTCGCCGTGTGTCTGCCCGACGTGCGCTCGACGGGCGAGACCGACGCCAACGGCGAACCCGGCCGCCACCGCAAGACCGTTGGCCCCTCCTCCACTTACATGATGCTGGGCGAGACGCTCACCGGCCTGCGCTTGCGCGACCTGCGGGGCGTCCTCCGCTACCTGCGCACCCGTCCCGAGCTGGACGCCACACGCCTCGCCCTCTGGGGCGATTCGTTCGCGGAGCCCAACGTGCCGCCCTTCGCCGACAAGCCGCTGGAGAGCAGCGACTGCCCCCGCGAGTGCGAGCCGCTCGGCGGCTTGCTGGCGCTTCTCGCCGCGCTGTTCGAGGACGACGCCAAGGCCGTGCTCGTGCGCCGCGGGCTGGCGAGTTTCGAGTCGCTGCTGTGTTCCCCCTTCGTCTACGTACCCCACGACATCATCGTGCCCGGCGCCCTGACGGTGGGCGATCTGGCCGACGTGGCGGCGGCCCTGGCCCCGCTGCCCCTGCGCTTCGAGGGCCTGGTGGACGGACGGAACTGCGCCGTCTCCGAGCCCGAGCTCCGCCGCTGGTTCGAGCCGGCCCGGCAGGCCTACGCGGGCGAAGAGGAGCGGCTCATGCTCAAGCCCGATCTGGCCGCCGATGGCAGTTCCTGGCTCGCCGCGGCGCTGGGGTGAAGTGGCCGGCCCTTCGCCCATGTCATTCCGCGCCTGCCGAGGAGCCTATCAGGGGCTTGTCACCGCAACAGGGGCCATCTGCCGGATCACCGCAGCAAGCCTCCGAAGGGCCGTTCGACAGGCGCACAATGACAAGGCGCGGGCAGCACTTGATTCCCCGACACCATTCTCCCATGATTGCGGCGTGCGTTGCTTCGTGAATCCGTCCCACTGTGAAGGAGGCCGGCCATGAGGCGTCGGCTGATGATGGTGGCGGCTGCTGTGGCACTTGGCGTCGCTGCTCGCGCCGCCGAAGACCCCTATCTCGCCTACATCAGGTCGGCCCCCGAGTTCAAGCCGGTCCGCCGCGACCCCAAGATGCTCCTCGGCCGCTGGAACACGTGGGTCTACATGCCCTGGCGCTACCAGTGGCACATCGGCACGGGCGACGCCGGCGGCCAGTTCTGCAAGGACTACGGCTTCAACGGCGGCTTCACCGACCACGGCGACACCCGCGTGCTGCCCTGGCTCGAGAAGTGGGGCCTGCTGTTCTACAACGACCACACGGCGGCCAAGGGCTACCTCTACCTCAACCGCGCCGACTGGAAGCGCATCCAGACCGACGGCCGGGCGCTGCGGTTCGGTGCCAACGGCCCGCGGCCGCTCGACGCCGCCATGCTCGAGAAGCTCAAGGGCATCGTCACCGAGCGCGTCAACGGCCTGAAAAAGAGCCCCGTGCGCGCGGCTTACGCTCTCGACGACGAAATCTCCTGGGGCTCGTTCGTGAAACCCATCCCCTGGCGCATCCATGACGACGACGCCGACTACGAGAAGTGGCTCGTCGCCTACACGGGCGACCCGACCGCGAAGGCGCAGTACCTCACGCCCGAGTTCACCCGCGCCCAGCTCGGCAAGCCGTTAGGCCAGCTCGACTTCTCGCCCTTCCTCGACCGCATGACCTACAACGACAGCTACTGGGCCGTGTTCCTGCGCCAACTCGTCGAGACGTCCAACGCCGCGGACCCCGAGACCCCGTGCGGCTTCGTGGGCGGCCAGTCGCCCAACCTTTTCGGCGGCTACGACTACGCCAAGCTGATGAAGAACATCCAGTTCCTCGAATCCTACAACATCGGCTCGTCCACGGCCATCATCCGCTCGTTCAACCCCCAGAACGCCATGCCCATCGTGACGACGCACTTCCACAACGACGGCCGCGGCACGGCCAACGACATCTGGCAGACCTGGTACTACCTGGCCCACGGCAACCGCGGGATGATCGGCTGGGTGGAGGGCTGGTTCGAGCAGGACGGCACGCCGCGTCCCTGGCTCAAGGAGTACGCCCCCACGAACAAAGAGGTCGGCGGCGTCCAGGGCAGGAAGCTCGTGGGCGCACGATGGCTTCACGACGGCGTGGCCGTCTACTACTCGCACCCCTCGATCCAGGTGTCGTGGTGCCTCGACAGCGAGGCGCACGGCAAGACCTGGGTCAACCGCAACAACGACCACCGCCTCGGCACCAGCCACCTCGTGCGCAAGGCCTGGGAGTACCTGCTCACCGACAGCGGCCTCCAGTTCAACTTCGTCCCCTATGACGAGGTCGTTGTCGGCGGGGTGCCGAAGGAGTACAGGGTCCTCATCCTCCCCGCCTGCTATGCCTTGAGCGACATCGAGGCCGTGCGAATCCGGGAGTTCGTCGAGGCCGGCGGCACCTTGATCGCCGACTTCGCCCCCGGCCTCTTCGACCACCGTGGCAAGGGGCGCGCCAAGGGCGCGCTCGACGACCTCTTCGGCGTCAAGCACGACGGCACGGAGACCAAGCGCGACTTCTTCGGCGGCGACGGCAAGCTCTGGGTCGAGACCAACCAGGATGCCGCCTTCGGCTACAAGAAGTATCGCGAGCTCTTCGCCACTGTGCCGTGCAAGCTGGCCGACGAGTTCGCCATCGCCGAACCGAAGCTCAAGACCCACATCATCAGGAAGATTGGCAAGGGCACGGCGGTCCTCGTCAACCTCTCGCCCCAGCGTTACCTTCAGTACCGTGAGGAGGGCTCGGCGAGCGAGCAGCACCGCAACGTCTTCGTCCAGTACGCCCTCAGCGGCGGCGCCAAGCCGTGGGTGCGCGTGGCCGGCCCCGACGGCGCAAGGCCGCGGAACTGCGAAGCCACCTATTGGAGCAAGGGGGGGCGGACCTACGTCTTCGTCCTCCAGAACGCCGAGGTCACAGGCAGCGACGTCGGGGGTGGCGGCGTCGAGGGTCTCGCCGCCAAGAAGCACCCCATCACCGTCGCCTTCCCCTCCCCTGTCAAGGACGCAATAGACGAGCGCACGGGCAAGAAGCTCGGGGACGGCGCATCGTTCACCCTCGACTTCAACCCCGTGGAAGCCGCCTTCTTCAGCTTCGAGGGCGGGGGGCGCAAGGAGTAGCCGCATGGCCGATCAACGGGAGGTACTCGATCTCCGCCGGTACGGGTACGACGTTGCGGTACCCATTGAGGGAACCATCGTTGAGCAATACGGTAAAGAACCATCCCCGCTGATCCTTCTGTTTGACGAGGACCACAACTTCTTCGACGGCATACGCCAAAGCCTATGCACAGCCTGCGCGCTGATAGACCTGGGTGTGGTAGACATCGTTGGCGTCGAAGGCTACAGCGGCGACGCCCGCGATTGGTTCCCGAAGAGGTGCGGGATTTCGGCAGCAGATTTGCGGGCGCAGCTGGACGCAACGGGCAGTACAGACAGTGACATCATCGCATGGGGTGTGCGGTGCGGCTTCGCCCAAGTGTTGGCAGTACTCAGGCCCGAAACCCTCATTGTCGGGCTTGAGGACCCCACCGCCTACCAGGAGGCCATTGAGCGGAAGCGAGAGTCTGAAAGACCGGAAAGCACCAGGCGTGAGACTGATAGGCTAATCGAGGAAGCAATCGCCGAGGTAGCCGAGGAACCTGGTTCGGGAGGCGGGGGCACCGACCTTGGCTCGTGGATGGAATTGCTGAAGAGGCGCATCGCGGAGAAAGCTTGCAGTCAAGTCACGGATTTTGCCCGGAATCAACTCGATGGCCCGAGGTCCAGCCACTTTGTAAGCAACCTACGACTCTACCGAAAAAAGCACGGCTGCGGCAAGGCAACGATCATCAACGCTGGCGCGGCGCACCACGACACACTATCTGGCATCCTCCGTCAGGAACAAGGATGGTCGTTGGTCCGGATCCGGCCAGCGGGCTTTCCAACTCTTCCTGGCCCGGCGCGGCCGCCAAGAGAGATGACTGGATGAGCACCTATTTCGCCCTTACAGGGCTTGGCGGGTCTGCGGGTCTGTCGCTTCGTTACCCAGGGCGTTGCCCTGGGCTTTACCATCTCGCTCCTTCGGAGCTTCAGAAAGGCAGTGGCCATGCGGAGGAACTGCCTAAGGGGATACCCCATGATCGGCCTCGCCACGGCCTGACAACAGAGGAACGCGGTGTACTCAGGCGGTCGCCCGTGCCGGCCCGTGCCCGCCCGTGGTGGGCCTCTGAAGCCCCGCAGGGGCGGAATGGGATAGCCCAGGGCAACGCCCTGGGAAACGAGTGACCCCACCCATGAAGCCCTGGAAGGGCGGAATGGTCTGAAGCCCCGCAGGGGCGGAATGGGATAGCCCAGGGCGAAGCCCTGGGGACGCGATGGCCCACAACCTATGAAGCCCTGTAAGGGCGAAATGGACGGAGGGCAGGAATGGCCCAGTCCCTGGCAAATGTGCTCGTCCACCTGATCTTCAGCACGAAGAACCGGCGCCCGCTCATCCGCCCCGAGATCGAGCACGAGTTGCACGCCTACCTGGCCGCTGTGTGCCGCGAGATGGGCTGCCCGGCCCTCGATGTTGGCGGCACGGAGGACCACGTTCACATCCTCTTCTCGCTCTCGCGGACGGTCACGCTGAGCAAGCTCGACGAGGAGGTGAAAAAACGCTCATCGAAATGGATCAAGACCAAAGGCGAGGCCTTCGCCGACTTTGCTTGGCAGGCGGGTTACGGGGCCTTCTCGATTGGGCAATCGGGGGTCGCGGGCGTCAAAGAGTACATCGCCAGGCAGAAGGAACATCACCGCAAGGTGTCGTTCCAAGACGAGTTGCGGGCCCTCCTCCGCAAGTACCAGGTGGCATTCGATGAACGGTACCTCTGGGAATAGAGGCCTATTCCGCCCTTTCAGGGCTTGGCGATGGGTGTCGGATCTCTTCCCAGGGCGTTGCCCTGGGCTTCACCATTTCGCTCCTTTGGAGCTTCAGAGAGGAAAGAAAGTCCCGTATCCAGCGAAGCCCTGCAAGGGCGCAATGGGATAGCCCAGGGCAACGCCCTGGGACACGGACGGCCCCAACCCGTGAAGCTCTGCAAGGGCGAAATAACACAAGAGATCAGGAGAGCAGAATGCGCAGGCGTCGTTGGATCATGTGCGTTGTGGTGTTGAGCGTGGCACCGGTGGCAGCCGCAGGCAGCGGCCTGGAGGATCTGAAGACGGCCTTCGAGGCGCGGGAGTTCGCGGCCTCCGATGGCGGCAACCTGCTCTATCGCCTCCTGCGGCCGAAGGGCTACGACCCCAATAAGGCGTATCCCCTCGTGCTCTTCCTCCACGGGGCGGGCGGGCGCGGCGACGACAATTGGGGGCAGATCAAGGACCAGCCCGCGGCCCTCCTCGCCCTGGCAAGCGACGCCATCCAGGACAGGCACCCGTGCCTGGTCGTCGCCCCCCAGTGCCCGCCCGGCAAGCAGTGGGTGAACACGCCCTGGGGCAAAGGGTCCTACTCGCAGGAGAAGGTGCCGGTCTCGGCCGAGCTGAGGCGCGTGCTGGAACTCCTCGCCCAGCTTCGCACTGAGTTCCAGGTGGACGCCCGCCGCGTGTACGTCACGGGCATCTCGATGGGCGGCTACGGGACGTGGGACATCCTGGCGCGGGAGCCGAAGCTGTTTGCGGCGGGCATCGCGGTGTGCGGCGCGGGCGACCCGTCGCGGGCGACGAGCATCGCGAGGATCCCCGTCTGGGCGTTCCACGGCGACCAGGACGGCGTGGTGCCGGTGAGCGGCTCGCGCGAGATGGTGGAGGCGCTCAAGAAGGCGGGCGCCAGCCCGAAGTACAGCGAGTTCCCCGGCGTGGGCCACGGCTCGTGGGGGCCGGCCTATGCGACCAAGGACCTGTGGGAGTGGCTCTTCGAGCAGAAGCGGGCCGATTGAGCGCGCCGGTTCCTAACCCCGCCGAGATGCGGCCGCGGAGCGGCCAAGAGACCCGTCCCCACGCAGAGCGTAGGGACGAGGAGTGAGGACCGGCCAAGGGGCGCGTCCCCACGCAGAGCGCCGGGACGAGGAATGATCACAACCCTTCTCGCCCCTACGCTCCGCGTGGGGGCGAGTATCCGGACGCTCCCGCGTCCAACCCCGGCCTCCCGCGGGAGGTTACGGACTCTGGTTTCCAAGACAAGGGGTCGAGTGGGGAACCAGGCGCGAGGATTGGGAGGCCGTGGCCGCGCCGCGAATCGGGCTTGACAGGGCGGTAATAAAATGTAATAATATGCGGCGGCGGAGGAGAGTCCCGCAGCGAGTGCGGCCATGACAGCGAAGCGGCAGGGGCAGGAGATCATCACCTTCAAGAGCGACCCCGCGCTCGTGGCGGCCATGAGGGGCATCCCCAATCGCTCGGAGTTCATCCGAGCGGCGATCCTGGCCGCGCTCGACGGCGCGTGCCCCCTGTGCAAGGGCACGGGCATCCTGACGCCCGAGCAGCGACGGCACTGGGACGCCTTCGCCGCCGACCACGCGGTGAAGGAGTGCGACGAGTGCCACGCGCTGCACATGGTCTGCACGAACCGGCCGCGGCCCGCTCGCCGCGCGCATCCGCACTCCTGAACGCCTTTTGCGAGGCACATGATGAGCGAGAAGCACGACCACGGCGAAACCGGAGCCTCGAGCCTGCTGGCGATCGAGCTGCGGCACCACATGCCGTTCACGGCCCTCGGGGCGGCGAGCGGCATCGCCATCATGCTGGCGTTTGTCCTGCTCGAGGTGCCGCGCGGCCCGTCGGAGGTTCTCTTCGAGATCCTGCACCCGGCGCACGTGCTGCTGAGCGCGATCGTCACCACCGCGCTCTACCGCCGCTACCGCCGCAGCCTGCCGGCGGCCGTGCTGGTCGGGTTCGTCGGCGCCGTGGGCGTGGGCACGCTCAGCGACATCGTGTTCCCCTACCTGGGCGGGCTGGTCGTGGGCGCGCACATGGGCCACATTCATCTGGCGTTCCTCGAGGAGTGGTGGCTGGTGAACCCCGCCGCACTCGCGGGCGTGGCCATCGGCGCCTGGCGGAAGAAGACCCGGCTGCCCCACTCGGGCCACGTGTTCGTGAGCACCTGGGCGTCACTGTTCTACCTGACGTCGTACGGCGACGCCAACTGGCTGCCGCTGCTGCCGGTGATCTTCGTGCTGCTGTTCGTGGCCGTGTGGACGCCGTGCTGCTTCGGCGACATCGTGTTCCCCCTGCTCATCGCAGGCAAGAAGGCGGCGATGGAGCACGAGCACCAGCACTGAGCGGTTTCTCGTTGCCCCGGAGCGGTCATCCTGCTATAATTCGGGACATCGTCGGGGCCGTGGGTCCAGGGGCCGAAGAGGACTGGGTGCGTCATGCCTGAAGCCAAGATTGCCGGCTCGGATACCAGGAGCATCTGCCAGCACTGCCGCGAGAGCGTCCCCGCCGAACACCTCATCCGCGATGGCGGCGTCTACCTCAAGAAGCACTGTGCAAAGTGCGGCGACAGCGAACAGCTCATCAGCGCCGACGCCGAGCGCTGGCTGTGGAAGCGCGAGGTCTACCAGTACGAGCCTAGCATGGGCGCCGGCTGCTCGCTCTACTGCGACTCGTGCGGCCACGACCACAAGCCGCGCCTGCTGTTCATGGACCTCACGAACCGCTGCAACCTGAACTGCCCGATCTGCCTGGCGAACATCCCGGGCATGGGCTTCGAGTTCAGCCCGCCCACCAGCTACTTCGAGCGCATCTTCGCCGAGCTGGGCAAGCGCACCCCGCCGCCCCGCGTGGAGCTCTTCGGCGGCGAGCCGACCATGCGCGACGATCTCTTCGAGCTGATTGCCATCGCCAAGCGGAACAACGTGCCCGTCTCCATCGTCACCAACGCCGTCAAGCTGGCCGACGAGGAGTTCTGCAAGAAGCTGTGCGCGACAGGCGTGGATTTCCTGGTGGCCTTCGACGGCCGCGACCCGGCCACTTATCGCCGCATGCGCGGCACCGAGGTGATCCTCGAGAAGAAGCTCCGGGCCATCGAGAACATCGAGAAGCACAGCAAGCGCAAGCACACGCTGGTATGCACGCTGGCCCGCGACCTCAACGACAAGGGGATGCGCGACCACTTCGCCTTCGCCCACGAGCACCGCAAGCTCTTCCGCCGCCTGTTCTTCATCCCCCTCACCGAGATGTGGGAAGATGGGCGCTACGAGACCCGTGTGATGACCACGCCCGAAGACGTGGAGCACATCCTCGAGGAGGCGTTCCCCGGCGAGAACCTCGAGTTCTTCCCCGCCGGGCTGCTCGGCTACGTGCTGCCGGCCCTGCGGCTGTTCGGCACCGAGCGCATCCGCTTCGCCGGCGTGCACCCCAACTGCGAGTCGGCGGCGTTCGTCTTCTCCGACGGCGAGAAGTACGTGCCGCTCACCCACTTCCTCAAGCGGCCGCTGCACGACCTGCTGCCCGAGCTGGTCACGCGGGCCAAGCGGGTGAACCCGACGCTCGAGCGCCTGGCCCGCGGCGGCTGGTTCGCGCGCCTGCGCGGGCGGCTGCTCGTGCTGCGCACCTACGGCGGCCTGCTGCTGGGCGCGGCGAACTTCAAGAAGATCATGAAAGGCAGCCGCTTCTTCGGCCTCTTGAAGATCCTGGGCGGTCTGGCGATCGGCCGGCGCTTCTCCGAACAGCTCCGCAAGCACACGCACATCCAGGACGGCGTGCCCATCGTGATCCTGCCCTTCGAGGAGTGGCACTCGCTGGAGTCGGGGCGGATGAAGCGCTGCTCGTCGGCGTTCGTCTACCTCGACCCCGAGACCGACCAGGTGGCGTTCACGCCCTTCTGCATGTGGTGCCTGCACCGCCGCGAGATGTTCGCCAGGATCGCCCAGCGCTACGGCTCGGCGCCCTGGGCGAAGGCCCTGGCCGCGGCGCCCGCCGAGGCCGCCGCAAAGTAGGCGCTCGCCTCCCACGAGAGACCCCCGCAACCGCCGGAGAACCTCCCGCGGGTTCCCAACCCCTGGGAGGTCGGTGAGCGGTTGGCCGCTTCGGGAGGTTTGCCGCTTGACTCCCCTGCCCCATCTGGCACAATGGCGGCCAGAAAGGGCAACCGGCCATGCCTGAGGGCCGCGGCAACCTGCACGTCGAGGGCGTGACCAAGAGCTTCGACGGCACGCCCGTGCTGCGCGAGGTAAGCCTCGCGGTCGCCGGCGGCGAGTTCGTCACCCTGGTCGGCCCGTCGGGCTGCGGCAAGACGACGCTCATCCGAATCATCGCGGGCCTCGAGCTGGCCGACGCCGGCTCCGTGATCCTGAGCGGCCACGACATCACGCGCCTGCCCGCCCACCGCCGCTCGGTGAACACGGTGTTCCAGGACTACGCGCTCTTCCCCCACCTGAGCGTGTTCGAGAACGTGGCCTTCGGGCTGCGCAGCCGCAAGGTGCCGCAGGCCGAGGTGGCCCGCCGCGTGGGGGCGGCGCTCGACCTGTTGCGCCTGGGCGACTTCGCCCGCCGCCACCCGCACCAGCTCTCGGGCGGGCAGAAGCAGCGGGTGGCCCTCGCGAGGGCGCTGGTGAACGAGCCCGAGGTGCTGCTGCTCGACGAGCCGATGTCGGCCCTCGACGCCAAGCTGCGGGGCGAGGTGCGGCTCGAACTCCGCCGCCTCCAGCGCCAGCTCGGCAGGGCGTTTCTGCTCGTGACCCACGACCAGGACGAGGCGATGACCGTCTCGGACCGCCTTTTCGTGATGCGCGAGGGGCAGATCGAGCAGAGCGGCCCGCCTGCCGCGGTCTATGAGCGCCCCCGCACCCGCTTTGTCGCCGAATTCCTCGGCTCGGCGAATCTGATCCCGGGCACGGCGTCGGGCGGGAGCGTTGAGACGCGGCTCGGCGCCCTGACCCCGCGCTGCCGGCCGCTCTGGGAGGAGGGCACGCTGGCCATCCGGCCCGAACGGGTGCGACTCTGCAAGGAGCGTCCCGCCGCCAACGCCGTCCGCGCCCGGGTGCGGGAGGTGATCTACTGCGGCGACCACGTGGACCTCTTCATGGAGCCCGGACCGCTGCGCGTGCGGGCAGAGCCGGCCGCCGCCCTCCGCATCGGCGACGACACGTGGCTCGAGCTGCCGGCGGACCACCTGGAGGCGCTCGATGGCTGAGCTTCGGCGTGCAAATGTGCGCGCGCTGCCGCTGATCGTGTGGTACGGGCGCCTCGTGACGCGCCGCCGGCTCTGGGGCGAGGGCGCGCTGCTCGGCCTCGGCGCCGTGGTCTGGCTGCTGGTGCTTCTCGTGCTGCCGATGATCGCCCTGGTCGCCCTCGCCTTCGCCCAGCGCGGGCCGTACGGCGAAATCACCTGGGACTTCACAACAGAGAACTTCCGCCGCCTGCTCGGCTACGGGGCGTTCGGCTGGTCGGCCGACTATGTGCGCATCCTGGGCCGGAGCCTGTGGGTCGCCTTCGTGACGACCGTGCTGTGCGTGGCCCTGTCGTATCCGCTGGCCTTCTTCATCGCCGGGCGGTCGCGGGTGACCCGCTACGTGCTGCTCGGCCTCGCCATCGTGCCGTTCTGCACCAACCTGGTGATCCGCACGTACGGCTGGATGATGATCTTCCGCTTCGTGCCGGCGGAGGCGGGGTTGTATCCCGGGCCGTTCGCCGTGTTCGTGGGCATGGTCTCGAGCGAGCTGCCGTTCGCGCTGCTGCCGCTCTACGCGGTGGTCGAGCGGCTCGACTGGTCGCTGGTCGAGGCGGCGCGCGACCTGTACGCCTCGCGCCCCCGCGTGTTCCTGCATGCCATCGTGCCGCAGACGCTGCCCGGCCTCGCGGCGGCCACGATCCTCACGTTCATCCCCGCCATCGGGGCGTTCGTGGTGCCCGACCTGTTGGGCGGGGCGAAGTACATGCTCGTCGGCAACCTGATTCAGCAGCAGTTCGGCGCGAGCCGCGACCTGCCGTTCGGCGCGGCCGTGAGCCTCGCGCTGCTCATCCTCACGCTCGTCGGGCTCTTCGTCATTCACAGGCCGGCGCGCCAGGAGGCCGCGCGATGAGAAGCCGCATCCACCCGCTCGTGGGTCTGCTGGCCATCGCCACCTTCGTGCTGCTGTACGCCCCCCTGATGGCCGTGGCCGTCTTCTCGGTGAACGCTTCGCGCGTGGGCACGGTGTGGCGCGGGTTCACGCTGCGGTGGTATGCGCGCCTCCTTGATAACCCGGCCGTGCTCGAGGCCGCGTGGAACAGCCTGGTGCTCGCCGCCGCCTCTACGGCCATCGCCACAGTGCTGGGCACGGCGCTGGCCATGGCCCTGGCGCGATTCCCCTGGCCGAAGGGCGTGCGCCGCCTGCTCGATCTGCTGGTCTATCTGCCCGTGGTGACACCCGACATCCTCTTCGCCGCGGCCCTGGTGGTGGCCTACCAGTTTCTGCGCGCCGTGAGCGGGGCGTTCAATCCCGGCCTCTTGACGATGGTGCTGGGCCATGTGACGTTTCAGATCGCGTTCGTGGCGCTGGTGGTGGGCAGCCGCCTGGCGACGATGGGGCGCACGCTCGACGAGGCGGCGCGCGACCTCTACGCCACGCCATCCGTCGTCTTCCGCCGCGTGACGCTGCCGCTGCTCGCCCCGGGCATTGCGGCGGGGGCCATGCTGGCCTTCACGCTGTCGCTCGACGACTTCGTGATCAGCTTCTTCACGGCGGGGCCGGACTCCACCACCCTGCCGCTCTACATCTACGCCTCGCTCCGCCGCGGCATCACGCCGGAGCTCCACGCCTTGTCAACGCTCATCGTTCTTGCTACAGTGCTGCTCGTCGTGTCGCTGGAGGCTCTGACCCGCTATCGAAAGGATTGACCATGCGCCGCGTCGCCGCGTTGGCCCTGGCCGCCCTCGCCCTCGGCTGCTCGCAGGCCGAGAAGCCGAAGCCGCAGGTCACGGTCTACATGTACTCGGAGTACATTGACCCCGAGCTGCCCCGGGAGTTCGAGGCGCAGACGGGCATCCGCGTGCGCCTGGACGTGTACGAGGCCACCGAGGAGATGATGGCCAAGCTCCAGCAGGCCGGCGGTGCCAGCCAGTACGACGTGGTGGTGGTGAGCGACCACGCGATCCCCGTGCTGACCAAGCTCGGCCTCCTCCAGCCGCTCGAGGCGGCGAAGCTGCCGAACGCGAAGAACGTGAGCCCGCAGTTCGCCAACCCGCCGTACGACCCAGGCAGCAAGTACAGCCTCCCCTATCAGTGGGGCACGATGGGCCTGCTGTATCGCAAGGACAAGGTGCCGCAGGCCGCCGAGCTGTCGTGGTCGCTGCTGCTCGAGCCCGCGAAGCAGCCCGGCCTCTTCGTGCTGATCGACTCGATGCGCGACATGATGGCCGTGGCGCTCAAGATGCACGGGGCCTCGGTGAACTCGCGCAAGCCCGACGAGGTGCGGGCCGCGAGCGACCTCATCCTGGCGGCGAAGAGGAGCACGCGGTGCCTCGGCTTCGAGGGCGGCGTGGGCGGCAAGAACAAGGTGGCCGACGGCACGGCCACGCTCGCCGTGGTCTACAGCGGCGACGCCCTCAAGGCCTGCCAGGAGAACGACCAACTGGCCTATGGCGTGCCCAGGGAGGGCTCGATCATCTGGGTGGACGCCATGACCATTCCCGTGAATGCCCCGAACCCCGACGCCGCGCACCAGTTCATCAACTTCATCCTCGACGCCAAGGTGGGCGCGCGCCTCTCGGAGTTCACCTGCTACGCCACGCCCAACGCGGCCAGCCTGCCCCTCCTCAAGCAGGAGGACCGCGAGAACCCGGCCATCTATCCCCCCGAGGAAACCCTCAAGAAGCTCGAATACCTGGAGGACCTGGGCGACGACAGCAAGCTCTACGACGAGATCTGGACGGCGGTGAAGGCGCGATAGCGCGCACGCCATCCTTGACAAGCCCCCGATCCGGGTCTATGATGCCCATAGAGCATTCGCCTCGCCTGTGGGGAACAGGAGGAAACCGATGAACCCGCTCAAACTCAGCCTTCCCGTCACCGTGCTGCTCCTGGCGTGCTCGGCCTCCGCCGGCGAAGCCGAGCCCAAAGACAAGGAGAAGGGACCCGCGGGCCTGCGCCACGTGGTGATCATCCAGGACCGGGTGCCCGTGCAGTTCGAGCAGGCGCAGATCGGCGAGTTGAGCGAGGGAATGCGCGTGGAGATGCACGAGGCGCGCGGGGAGTGGTGCCGGGTGCGGGCCCTCTTCGGCCAGGCCTGGTTCGAGGGCTGGATCCGCACGGCCATGACCGCGCCCGACTCGCTGGCCGACGTGCCGCTGAAGATCGCCCCTGCGTGGCCGGTGGACGTCTACCGCGACCCGTTCGACGCCCGCAAGGACCACATCGTGCCCGGCCAGCAGCTCCTCGAGGTGCGCGTGAAGTTCGAGCCCACCGACAAGAGCCCGCAGCGCGTCTATTTCTCCTGGGCCGACGAGCGCACCGCCGACGTGATGTTGCGCTATGGGCGCGACGGCAAGTCGCTGCCCTACGGCTTCGTGCGCCGCATCGCGGGCATGACGCGCTCGACCTTCGACCGCGAAGAGAAGAAGCAAACCCTGCTCCTCACCCCCGGCGAGGCCACGATCGAGACCTACGTCTTCGTGGTCCCGCCGCGCGCCCGCGAGTTCGACCTCGTGCTCAAGGACGTCACCACCCGCGTGCCGCTGAGCCGGCGGTGAGTTCTGCCATCCCTGCGGGACGAACAGGGGGCCGCTATCAACCGATGCTCTCCCCCAGCATCGGTGCTCATAGATCGAGCCTGGCCTCTCAGTCGTCAAGCGCCGGCGGGACTTGGCTGCGGCTTCGGGCGTCGAGGCACGGCGGTGAAACGGCCGCTCTCTGTCGCGAAGCGACGGCAGGATTTGGCCGGCGGCTTCAGCCGCCGGACCTCGAGACTCACGAAAGGCAGTCCCGAAGGGACAGCACGAGAGAAGGCGTGGCTTACACGAGCCTCATGTACCATATCGTGTTCTCCACCAAGGAGCGGCGCCCGCTCATCACCCCCGAGGCTCTGCCCAGAACCTGCCAGTACATCGGCGGCATCATCCGCAACGCCGACGGACAACTGCTCGCAGCCAACGGCACCCGAGACCACATTCACCTGGCCGCGATCGCTGGCCCGACCCTCGCCCTCGCCAAGTTCATCCAGCTCATCAAGGGCAACTCCTCGAAGTGGATCCACGAGACGTTCCCCGAACTCAGGGATCTGTACTGGCAGGAAAGCTACGGCGCCTTCACCGTGTCGTCTTCGGGGCTTCCTCGCCTGATGGCCTACATTCAGGCCCAGGAGGAACACCACAAGGCCGTAGACTTCCGCCAGGAGTTCATCGCCTTGCTCAAGCGACACGGCGTGGCCTACGACGACCGTTACATCTGGCGGTGACGCACTACCGTCCCTTCGGGACTGCCTGGTGGGCGTCCGTGGGGGTCTCTGTGTGGCCAACAAGCGACTGATGAACGGGCTGGCGCTCGCGAACGCACTCCTGATGTTCGGCCTGAGCTTCCACTACTCGGAGGTGGTCCACGGCTCCGTCTACGTGGGCAACCCCAACCATGGGAAGGTCCAGAGGGCAAGACGGATGCGAGAACTCAGACTGGCTACGGAGGCCCTGGAGAAGTTTGCGGAGATGGACAGCATCACACATCCCGCGGGGCGGCTCGCCGATGCAGCGTTCGTTGCATAGGATCGCAGGAATTTCGAGAGCATTGCGTTCGAGTGGCCGCGGGTTGAGGTCTATCCGCTCCGGCACTCGCTTCTCACGCAACTTTACCGGCGGACCAGCCGCCCCGTCGATCTGTGGTTCCTCGGTGGGACGCTGAGAGACGCTGCCGATCGACTGGAGTGGCGCGACCGACCGACGAGTTGAGGACTGGAGCCGCCCGTGCACTCCTTCGACTTCCTCGACCACACGGCCGACGTGGGCATCCGCGCCCGCGGCGACTCGCTGCCCGAGCTGCTCGCGGCCTGCGCCGAGGGCATGTTCGCCATCCTCGTCGAGGCCGGCGAGGCTCGCGAAGAGCTGGCCGCCGAGATCGCCCTCGAGGCCGACGACGCCGAGGAACTCGTCCACACCTGGCTGCGCGAGCTGCTCTTCCGCTTCAGCGCCGAGGGCTTCCTGCCCCACCGCTTCGAAATCGAGGCGAGCGAGACCCATCTCCGCGCCCGCTGCCACGGCGAGCGCTTCGACCCCGGCCGCCACCGCGGCGGCACTGAGATCAAGGCCGTCACCTATCACGGCTTCCGGGTGGAACGGACGCCGGACGGCTGGCTCGCCGACGTGCTCTTCGACGTTTGAGGTATAATGAAGGGGGATGGGTGGATACATGGATGGTTGCCAAGCGGCTGTTTCACCCATCCATTCATCCAGCCCACCCATTCATCCCCCATCCTCACAGGAGTTGCCTCCATGAGCGATAGAGCCTGGCACGGCCCCCTCGACCGCCTGGACGACTGCCGCTGGCGCATTCCCCGTTCGTACAAGCACGGGATGCTCACCGACGGTGTGATCTACGCCGACGACGCGATGATCCAGCAGGTGATGAGCGACAACGCGCCCGAGCAAGTGGCCAACGTGGCCTTCCTGCCCGGCATCGTGGGCCGCTCGATGGCCATGCCCGACATCCACTGGGGCTACGGCTTCCCGATCGGCGGCGTGGCCGCCACCGACCCCGACGAGGGCGGCGTGGTCTCGCCCGGCGGCGTGGGCTATGACATCAACTGCGGCGTGCGCCTCCTCCGCACGAAGCTCACCGAGGACGCCGTTCGCCGCGATCTCCGCGGCCTCGTCGCGAAACTCTTCGCTACCGTGCCCTGCGGCGTGGGCAAGAGCGGCCACATCCACTTCTCGCCGTCCGAGGAGCGCAAACTCGTCGCCGAGGGCGCGCGCTACGTCGTCCGCAAGGGCTACGGCCGGCACGAGGACATCGCCCACACCGAGGCCGGCGGCTGCCTCGAGGGCGCCGACCCCGACCTGGTGAGCGACCGCGCCTACCAGCGCGGAGCCGGCCAGTGCGGCACCCTCGGCTCCGGCAACCACTTCGTCGAGGTGCAGGTCGTGGACGAGGTGTACGACCAGGCCGCGGCCGACGCCTTCGGCCTCGGCGTCGGCTCGATCACCGTGATGATCCACTCGGGCTCGCGCGGCTTCGGCTACCAGGTCTGCGACGAGTACGTCCACTCTCTGGTCAAGGCCGCGCAGCGCTACCAGATCGGCCTGCCCGACCGCCAGCTCGCGTGCGCGCCCGTCAACTCGCCCGAAGGCCAGCGCTACCTGGGCGCCATGCGCTGCGCCGCCAACTACGCCTGGGCCAACCGCCAGGCCCTCATGCACCTCGTGCGCCTGGCCTTCGAGGAGTTCTTCAAGGCCAGCCCCAACGAGCTGGGCATGGACCTCCTCTACGACGTGGCCCACAACATCGCCAAGATGGAGCGGCACACGGTGGGCGGGCGCGAGCGCACGCTGTGCGTCCACCGCAAGGGCGCCACACGCGCCTTCCCGCCCGGCCATCCCGAGCTGCCGCCCGAGTACCGCCATATCGGCCAGCCCGTCATCATCCCCGGCGACATGGGCCGCAACTCCTACCTCCTCGTCGGCACCCAGAAGGCGATGGAGGAGACGTTCGGCACCACCTGCCACGGCGCCGGGCGCGTCATGTCGCGCGGTCAGGCCATCCGCACCGCCCACGGCCGCGACGTGGCCAAGCGCCTCGAGGACAAGGGCATCATCGTGCGCGGCACCGACTGGAAGGGCCTGGCCGAGGAGCAGCCCGCGGCCTACAAGGACGTGAACGAGGTGGTGGACGTGGTGCACCGCGCCGGCCTCTCGCGCAAGGTGTGCCGCATGCGGCCGCTGGGCGTGATCAAGGGGTAAAGCGGGGGATCGGGCTCAGAGGGCGGGCCGGTGCAGGCGGATGGGGAGATGGCGGGCGTAGCAGGCAAAGTCGCCATCAGTGGTGAAGATGGCAACGTCGCGGCGCAGGGCAACGGCGCAGATGAGGAAATCCGCGGACGAGCCCGCGATACCCTTGCTTTGGCAGAAGTTGAAGCACCAGGCGGCGCGTTCATAGTCCTCGGCGGATAGCCGCTCGTCGGGGAACGCGCGGAGCGCCAGGCGAAGCTTGGCGAATGCCCCCTCGTTCCTGATTCCTGATAGGACCTCTTGCCGAATCGGGCCAAGCAGCATGACCTCCCTCCGACGGATGAGTCCGGCCCACTCCGCGACCAACAGGGTCTCAGTGCTGTTGAGGTGCTCGCGCTTGCGGCGCAGGGCGAGCGACCAGACCGAGGTGTCAACGACCACGCTCACCGCGGCCCCCTCCGCGCGGCTTTGTAGTCGTAGGAGGGGTCGTAGTCTATCGTCCCCGCCAGGTCCAGAATGCGAAGCTGCCGCCGATACTGAATGTACTCCTTGAGCGCGGTCGTGACGGCTTCTTTCTTTGTCTTGTGCCGGCCAATCCGCCGCGCCGTCTCGATCAGCCTATCGTCCAAGGCCAGATTCGTCGCCATCGTCGTGTCCTCCCTGCCAGGGGCTCCCTGCGTACCCTTCGCCACCGGTATCCAGTCTACACATTGCTATGTGTAGCGTCAAGTGGTGCCGCGCGGCCCGGATGCCCTTGTGAGGGGGAGCCGGCCCACGCTTTGACAGGCGGGGAGCGGAGTCGTAGAATATGGGCCTACATTGGCCAGCATTGGGCAGGCCAGGCGCAAACACGAGGGTGCATAAGGAGAATCGGATGGCCCTTCCGCTCGGGTTGCAGCTCTACTCGCTGCGCGAAGCCGCCGCGAAGGACTTTCCCGGCGTGCTGGCGAAGGTGGCCGACATGGGCTACGCGGGCGTGGAGTACGCGGGCCTGCACAACATGAAGGCGGCCGACGTGGCGAAGATCGTGGCCGACCTCGGCCTGATCGCCGTCTCGGCCCACATGCCCTGCCCCGACAAGAACAACTTGAACCAGGTGGTGGACGACGCGAAGGCCCTGGGCATCGGCTACATCGTGACCGGCGGCTGGATCGATCAGTTCAAGGACGCCGAGGCCATCAAGGCGTTCGCGGCCAAGGTCGAGGCGGGCGCCGAGCTGGTCGCGCCCTACGGCCTCAAGGTCGGCATCCACAACCACTGGTGCGAGTTCGACCACCTGGTCGAGGGCAAGCTGCCCCACGCCCTCTTCATGTCGCTCACGAAGAAGGCGTTCGCCCAGCTCGACATCTACTGGACGAAGTTCGGCGGCACCGACCCCGAGAAGTACCTGCCGATGCTCAAGGGCCGCGTGCCGTTGCTGCATGTCAAAGACGGGACGCTCGAGAAGGACAAGGACGGCCGCCCCTGCACGCCGCACACGGCCGTGGGCGCCGGCAAGGTGAACATCCCGGCCGCCGTGAAGGCCGCCGAGAAGGCCGGCACCAAGTGGCTGCTGGTCGAGCTCGACAACTGCGCGACGGACATGGAGGCCGCCGTGCGCCAGAGCGCCGAATACCTGATCAACGAGGGCCTCGCCGAAGGCGCCGGCTGCTGCGACGACGACTGCTGCTGTAGCTGAGCGGCGCGTGCGCCCTCACGCACACCCCCGACGCGGCCGCCCCCACACGGGCGGCCGCGCGCATGTCGGCAGCGGTCGGCCGCCGGTGGCTGCGCCGGATCGAGCCCGGTGTGCGGCGGCCGAGGGCCCCGTCCGCACTCCGCCGAACTTGACCGGGCAAGCGTGCTCGGTATAATAGGCAGTGTGTCCTCAGGGCCGGAGCGTGTCGAGGAGCCTCGCCATGGCGCGCAATGAGCGGATTCTGGTGGTGGACGATGATCCGGATACGCTTCAGTTGATCGCCACCCTGCTGGCGGGCGAGGGCTACGCGGTGGAACGAGCGACGGATGGGCCGTCGGGCATCGCGAAGGCCAAGGCGCAACTCCCCGATCTCGTGCTGCTGGATATCGCCATGCCGGGCATGGACGGCCTGGCGGTGTGCGACAAGCTGCGCTTCGACCCGAAGACGCGCGATGTGCCGATCATCTTTCTGTCGGCGAAGGGCGACGACGATACGGTGGCGCTGGCCTCGGTGCTGGACGCCTACGCCTTCATCCGCAAGCCCTTCAAGCCCGAGGAACTGCTCGGCGAGGTGCGGAACTGCCTGAACATCTTTGGGAGAAAGAAACCGTGACCATGATCGTCGGCGTCAAGGGGCGTGAGATTCTCGACTCGCGCGGCAACCCCACCGTCGAGGTCGAAGTGGAGCTGGAATGCGGAGCCGTGGGCCTCGCGGCCGTGCCGTCGGGCGCCTCCACGGGCGAGAACGAGGCGGTAGAGCTGCGCGACGGCGACAAGGCCCGCTACGGCGGCAAGGGCGTCACCAAGGCCGTGGCCAACGTCAACGAGGTCCTCGCGCCCGAGCTCGTGGGCACCGACGCGCTCGACCAGGCCGGCATTGACACGCGGATGTGCCAGCTCGACGGCACGCCGACCAAGGCCAACCTGGGCGCGAACGCCATCCTGGGCGTGTCGCTGGCCGTGGCCAAGGCCGCCGCGAACGCCCTCGGCCTGCCCCTCTACCGCTACATCGGCGGCACCAACGCCCGGGTGCTGCCTGTGCCCATGATGAACATCCTGAACGGCGGCAAGCACGCCGCGAACAACGTGGACCTCCAGGAGTTCATGATCATGCCCTTCGGCGCGCCCAGCTTCCGCGAGGCGCTCCGCATCGGCGCCGAGGTCTTCCACAGCCTCAAGAAGGTCCTCAGCAAGCGCGGCCTCTCGACCTCCGTGGGCGACGAGGGCGGCTTCGCGCCCGACCTGAAGTCGAACGAGGACGCCTTGAAGGTGATCATGGAGGCCATCGAGAAGGCCGGCTACAAGCCGGGCGAGGACGTCTTCATCGCCCTCGACCCCGCGGCCAGCTCCTTCTACGGCGAGGATGCCAAGGGCCGCGGCATCCGGGCCCCCGGCAAGTACGTGCTCGCCTCCGAAAACCGCCAGTTGTCGGCCGAAGAGATGATCGCCTTCTACGCCGACCTGTGCGACCGCTACCCCATCCGCTCGCTCGAAGACGGCTTGGCCGAAAACGACTGGGCCGGCTGGCGCAAGCTCAACGAAGCGCTCGGCGCCAGAATCCAGATCGTGGGCGACGACATTTTCGTCACCAACGTCAAGTTCCTCCAGCGCGGCATCGCCGAGGGCACCGCGAACTCCATCCTCATCAAGGTCAACCAGATCGGCACCCTGAGCGAGACGCTGGACACCATCCAGCTCGCTCACACCCACGCCATGACCGCCGTGGTCTCGCACCGCTCGGGCGAGACCGAGGACGCGACGATCGCCGACATCGTGGTGGCCGCGAACACCGGGCAGATCAAGACCGGCTCGGCCTGCCGCAGCGACCGGATCGCCAAGTACAATCAGCTCCTGCGCATCGAGGAGGAACTCGGCGCCCAGGCCCGCTACGGCGCCGCCCTCTGGCGCAAGAGGTAACCGTCGAGCTTCCCCCTTCGCACCCTCAGGCCCTGCGGACGCCCCGCGACCCGCAGGGCCTCTTCATGCACCCGACGCCCACCCGACGCCCAAACACCATAAGTTCATGAAATTTATGATTTTTCGTTGCAAAACGGCGCGGGCCATGCTACAATTCCCATACCCCCGGAACATGGCTACATGTGTCAACGCCTGACGGCGTAAGCGCTGTGCTGCCACAATGCTTAGCATCAAGCGCGAAGACATAAGTGCGTGAACTCTGGGGACCCACAGGCAGGACGGCCAGCCGCTCCGACCCGCCTGGCGTATCGTGCTGCCGGGGCACCGCGGCTGCCAGAGAAAGGGGGCTCGCCGATGGGAACGACGACGAAGAAGGAACTCACGAACACCATTGCCGAGAAGCTCAAGCACCGTCAGATGCTCGTGCGGGACATCGTTCAGGCCTTCCTCGACGAGTGCATCAACGAACTCGCCAACGGCAATCGCCTCGAGTTCCGCGACTTTGGCGTCTTCGAGACGGTCTCGCGCGCCGCCCGCAAGGCCCGCAACCCCAAGACAGGCCAGGTCGTCGAAGTCCCCCCCAAGACCGTGGTGGACTTCAAGATGGGGAAGCGGATGAAGGGGATCATCAACGACCGCCGCGCCGGCGCGCAGGCTGCGGCTCAAGCCAACGCGGCACCGCAAGTCTAGAAGACCCAAGGGCGTCCTTCACCCGCACGTGGTCGTGGGGTGCGCGTTCACAGCGCCCATTGATACGCCGCGGCTTGGTAGCCGCCCCCACGGCTCGCATCTCAATCGCGGCTCCCCAGGGTTCAGCAATCCCGTCGCGCGAGCCGTCGGAGAGCGCGGGACTGGTGTTGAAGCGTCAGTGCGGCCACACCGCAACCATATATCCCACAATGCTTTACGCTCCCGGCCATTCCCCCTCCCATACTTGCTCATCCCCCAGGTGAGCGCGAATGGCCGGAACCGCGAGGATCGCCGATCCTCGCCCTTCTACCCATACTTGCTCACCTCCCTCCTCTCAGGGTTGAGCAAGTATGGACAGGGTGCACCCACCACCCACCCGGGAGAGCCCTCCCGCAGACCCGCCAGACCCCCAGGAACCCTGATTGACGGCCGCGAGCAAGTCATTCAGGCCATCGAGGCCAAAGCACCTCAGGTCTGCCGCCCTCGCGGTCCAGCGAGACCCATCAAGTGGCCTAGACCTCCCAACACGACACCCGCCCCCTCCGGCGCTCGAGCCCGCTTCGGGGCAGGGTCAAGCGACGCTGCCGGGCCTGGTGCCGTCCTTGAAACCCAGGCCCTGCCGTGCGAAGATAACGCCGATCGAGCGCGAGGCCCTGGCGCCACCGGCAGAAGCGAGCGGTTGGCTTCCTGGACAGGAGGGGCTGAGCCAATAGACACTATGGACAAGATGGACAGGCCCATCCCGCCCCGATCCATCCTGTCCATACTGTCCATCATGCCCATTCCCCCAGGAGCCCCTCGAATGAAGCTGCCCCCCTCGCCCGACCTCATCCTTCCTCCCCACGGCGGCTACCGGCGCCTCAAGAGCTTCCAGGTGGCCCAGCTCATCTACGACCTCACCGTCCGGTTCTGCGGACGCTTCATCCCCCCAAGCAGCCGCACCCATGACCAGATGGTCCAGGCCGCCCGCTCCGGCGTCCAGAACATCGCCCACGCCAGCCTCGAGGAACTCCGCCGCGACTACGAAGACTTCCTCCGCCACCACCGCCTCGCGCTTTGGGAGCTGCACGACCCCCGCCTCGCCCGCCTCATCGCCCTTCGCCCCACCACCGCCGACGATGTCGCCCAATGGGCAGAATCCACCAAACACTGCCACCCGTCCATTCCGTCCATCGTGTCCATCTCTCATGCCGGAGCGCCCACCGCCGACGCCCTGGCTTCAACGCGCAGCTTCGCGGCTGCCTCGCACGCGATCACGGGGCAAGAATGAGGTTGTCAATGAGGCGGGTGCCGGCGATGCGGACGGCGAGAAGGGCCACCACAGGCTTCTCGACGACGGCCACAGGGGCCAGCGTCTCGGGGTCGGCGATCGCGATGTAGTCAATCTCGCACGGGCCGGCGGCAACGATCTCCGAGCGAATCACATCGGCGAGCTTCGCGGCGCTGCGCTCGCCGACGGCCGCGGCGGCGCGGGCCCTCTCCAGCCCGCGCGAGAGGCTCGCCGCCTGCCGCCGCGCGGCGGCGTCGAGATAGCGGTTGCGCGAGCTCATCGCCAGGCCGTCGGCCTCGCGCACGATGGGGCACACGACCAGCTCCATCGGCAGATCGAGGTCGCGCACCATGCGCCGCACGAGGAGGGCCTGCTGAAAGTCCTTCTGGCCGAAGTACGCGCGATCGGGCTGCACGATATGGAAGAGCTTGAGGCACACGGTGAGCACGCCGCGGAAGTGCGTGGGCCGGTGCTCGCCCTCGAGGCAGCGGGCGGTCGCATCGTCCTGGATCACCCACGTGGCGGCGCCCTCGGGGTACATCTCGGCAGGGGCGGGGGCGAAAACGGCGTCCGCCCCCACGCTCGCGCACAGGCGGCGGTCGCCCTCGAGGTCGCGCGGGTAGCGGGCGAGGTCCTCGGTGGGGGCGAACTGGGTGGGGTTGACGAAGATGCTGGCGACGGCGAGGTCGCATTCGGCCTTGGCGCGGCGCAGGAGGCTCAGGTGTCCCTCGTGCAGCGCGCCCATGGTGGGCACGAAGCCCAGGGTGCGGCCCGCGGCTCGGTGCGGCCGAAGGAAGGCGCGAAGGGAGGCGATGGTCGTGAGGATTTCCATCGAAGGGGCGGGCTCCCCGCGTTCAGCGGCCTTTTCGGGCAACGGGGGCATAGAACTGCACGCCGCTCTCGAGGCGGCCCATCTGCTCGATCAGGTTGGCCAGCTCGGCAGGGTCGGCGGCCACGTTCACCTCGTCGGTATTCACGACCAGCAGCGGGGTGGCCGAGTAGTCGAAGAAGTGCCGGTTATAGGTTTCCACCACCTTGCGCAGGTAGTCCACCTCCATCGGCGCCTCGAAGTCGTGTCCGCGCTTGCGGATGCGGGCCATGAGCGACTCGACGCTGGCCTGGAGCAGGATGGCGATGTTGGGCTTGGGAATGCCCGAGGCCAGGTAGCTGGCGAAGCGGTGGTAGAGGCGCAGTTCCTCGTCGCTCAGGGTCACGCTGGCGAAGACGCTGTCTTTCTCGAACAGATAGTCGGTGACGGTGGTCTGGTGGAAGAGGTCGCGCTGGAAGATCTCCTGCTGCTGCTTGTAGCGGGAGGCGAGGAAGAAGAGCTGGGTCTGGAAGGCGTAGCGCGCGGGGTTCTCGTAGAAATGGAGAAGGAAGGGGTTGGCCTCGGACTCCTCGAGGATCACGCGCGCGTCCAGGGCCTTGCCGAGGGCGAGGGCCAGGGTGGTCTTGCCCACGCCGATCGGGCCCTCGACGGCGATGTAGGTGAACTTGCGGCTCATGATGGCTCTGTCCCCAGTGCGACCAGCAGTTGTGCGGCGGTGCGCCCCAGAACCGGATGCACCACCCCCGGGGCGAGGGCGGCCAGCGGCTCGAGCACGAACCGCCGCTCGTGCATCCGCGGGTGCGGCAGCGTCAGCCGCTCCCCCCGCCTCACCACGTCGTCATAGAGCAGAAGGTCCAGGTCAATCGTCCGCGGACCCCAGCGTTCGGCCCTCACGCGCCCCAGCGCCTCCTCGATGGCCAGCAGCCGGTCGAGCAGCGCCTCGGGCGACAGGCAGACACGCACGTGCGCCACGGCATTGAGAAACCTGGGCTGGCCTGGCGGCCCGCCCACGGGCTCCGTATCGGCGAAGGGCGACACGGCGACGAGTTCGACCCCCTCGCAGCCCGCCAGGCGGCGGAGCGCCTCGGCCAGCAGGGCCGCGCGGTCGCCCACGTTGCTGCCCAAGCCCACGTATGCATCCGCCATGGCGCGCCCCGCGGGCTGTGGATTCGCCCACGGCGGGGCATTCTAGCAGAAGCCTGCGCACTTTGCAAGATGCCCGCTCAGCCACGGCGGAATCGCCGCGCACCCGGCACTTTTCCCCACCCCATCATTTGGGCTTGACATATCTCTATCCGCAACGGTAGAATACGCACACTAGCGGGGGCGGCGCTCAAGCGCCCCCCGGCGTCTGGACCTAAAGCATAGGAGTGGATGGAATGGCGACCCGCCGGATCGCTCGCGGCCGCGGTGGCTCCCCTGTGCCGATCATCGTTCTCACGGTTCTCGTGGTGGGCCTCATCGGCAGCACGGTGGTGCTGGGCCTCAGCGTCGGGGACCTTGAGAAGAAGCTGGTGGTCACCGAGGACCGCCTCAAGGAGAAGACCGCGGAGGGCCAGAAGGCGCAGAACCGCTTCCGCGAGTACGAGCGCCTCATCGGCTTCACGCTCGAAGGCGCCGAACGCGAATTCACCACCCTCAAGGAAGAACTCCTCAAGAAGGCCCCCCTGCCGGCCCTGGCCGACGTCGAGGGCCCCGCCGCCAAGGCGTTCGTGGACCTCAAGACGCTCGTCGCCGGCTACGCCGACCGCTGCGCCGGCCTCGAGAAAGTGGTCGCCGGCCTCGAACGCGAACTCGCCACCGCCAAGGAGCAGCGCGAGACCGCCCTCCGCGACGGCGCGGAAGCCGCCAAGACCAAGGACAAGCAGATCAAGGTCGAACAAGAGGCCGTCGCAAAGGTGCGCGAAGACCTCGCCAAGGTCGAGAAGGAGCGCGATGAGATCCGCGAGCGCCTCACCGCCGAGGTCGAGGAACTCAAGACGCGCGCCACCAAGCTCACCAAGGACCTCGCCTCGGCCGAGAAGAGCATCCGCGTGCTCGAAGAACAGCGCAAGAAGGACGCCGAGGTGATCAAGGACCTCCAGTTCCCGAAGAAGAAGCTCGAAGCCCTCGTGAGCGGCACCGGCGCCGAGCCGGCCGACGGCAAGATCCTCACGGCGGACGCCGACGGCCAGCACGTGATGGTGGACGTCGGCCGCAAGGACTGGGTGGAAGTGGGCATGTTCTTCTCAGTCTTCGAGAAGGGCGACGAGGACGGCCGCCGCGAGAAGGGTCAGATCCAGATCCGCCAGGTCATGGACCAGATCTCCCGCGCCAAGGTCATCAAGCAGGACGAGCTCGACCCGATCCTGCCCGGCATGCTCATCGTCAACCCCGCCTTCAAACGCGGCACCAAACTCGAGTTCCGCCTCAAGGGGAGATTCCTCGAACCCCGCATCGAACAGATGCTCTCGCGCTACCCCTGCACCCTCGCCGAAAAGGTGTCCATGACCACCGATTACGTGATCGTGGGCGACGCCAAGCCCGACGAGTCGCGGGGCGAAGTGCCTTGGGATGAGGACGAAGAGGTCCTCTTCGCCAAGGAGAACAAGATCACCATCATGCGCGAGCGCGAGATCCTGCACTACCTGGGCGAGCGGTAGCGCGCCGGCGGCACTTGACTTCCGCCCGTAACTGCCTATCATGGGCGCATGAGGCGGTGGCGTTGCCCCTCCCCACGTGTGGCAGGCGTGGCCGTGAGAAATGACCGCGACGAAGCCTGGGACCCCTCCTCCCCCGACGACCCCCGCGACGGCATGGCGCGGGACGACTGGGGCGAGGAAGACTGGGAGGCGTTCCTCACTCGCCAGGACGTTCTCCTCGCGAAATACCGCGAGCTCTCCGAGACCCTCGGCGACCACCCCCAGCGCGACCAGATCATCGGCCGGGAGATGCATTGGGCCCTCCCCGAGGCCATCCTCGGCGCCTCCTGCCCCGAGGGGTGTGAGGAGTGCGAGGCCCGCGGCGAGGAGTCCGAGGAGGACATCGAGAGCGTCCCCGTCTTCCGCCTGGCGAAGGACTACGCGCGGGCGCTGGCCCAGTTCCTGGGCGTTGCCCCGTCGGGTGCGGCCCAGGACGACGGTGGTGAGGATGAGGATGGCCGCCTGGCCGCCGACGCGGCCGCCGATGCGCAGGCCCGCCTCGCCGACGGCCACGGCCTAGGCTACGAGCGCGGCTGGCTCTGCGGCAACATCGTCTGCTGCAAGCGAGCCCTGGCTGCCCTGGGCGCCAGCCTCAATGCCTTGGGCGCTCTGCTCCGGCGCCGCGCCCTGCCCCCCAGCGAGGGCGAAGCCCTGCTCCGCCAGGGACACGAGCTTCAGCAGGCCATCGCCGGGCGCATCGAGGAGCTTCGCCTCCGCGTGTGGTGGAGCTAGGAGCCGCCAGGCGCCCCCGACGAGAGGCGGCCATGAGCGCAAGGAGACGACCGTTGCACACCCCCGCCCGCCCATGCGGCCTCCGCCTGGCGGCGCGATTCGCCCGCGGCCTGGCCGGCGCCGCCCTCCTGCTGGCGGCCGGCTGCGGCGGTCCCTGGGCCGCGCGCCAGACCCCCGAGCAAACGCTCGCCGAGGCCAAGCGGGCCTACGACCGCAAGAACTACTCCCACGCCCGCTCCCTGGCCCAACGCCTCCTCCGCCGAAGCCCCACCTCGCCCCTCGCAGTGGACGCCCGCCTCGTGGTCATCGACTCGCACATGGCGCAGCGCAACTGGCCGCGCGCCTACCAGGAATGCGAGAAGCTGCTCGAGGCCCACCCCCAGACCAAGCACCGCTCCGCCGTGCTCCAGCGCGAGTTCGACATCGCCAAGGCCCTCACCGTCAGCCACGCCTACGTCCTGTTCTTCCGCGTCAGCCGGCGCGAAGAGGGCGTCAAGGCCTTCGAGCGCATTATCGAGCACGCCCCCTTCGGCCCGCTCGCCGACCGCGCACTCTACGAGATCGGTGAGGCCCACTACCGCGCCGAGGACTACCAGGCCGCGCACGACGCCTACGACCGCCTCCTGCGCCAGTACCCGAACAGCCCGCTCGTCATCCGGGCGCGCGTGCGCCGCGCCACCGCCAACCAGCGCCTCACCGAGGGACCGCCCTACGACCTCGCCCCCGCCGAGGCCGCGCGCCGCGACATGGAGGACCTCGCACGCATGTCCGGCAACGAGCGAGTCGCCCAGTACGCCCGCAGCCTGCGCGACACCATGGCCCTGGCCGACTACGACTCGGGGCTCTTCTATTTCGAGCGCTTCAGCATCGAGGGCGGCACGCGCTACATGAAAGCCGTCATGGCGCGCTACCCCGACTCGGAGTACTCCGAGCGCGCCGAGCGCATTCTCGCGCTGGTCAAGCGCCTGGTGGAAGAGGCCCGGCCCGAGGAGGCCGCCCGATGACCCCCCGCCGAGCCCGCGTTCCGCGCCTCATTCTCCTTCTGCTCCCCCTGGCCGGCTGCGGCTACAAGACGAAGTTCGAGCTCCCCGAGCACATCCGCACCTTCTCCGTCAACACCTTCCGCAACAAGACCCTCGAGCGCAACCTCGACTTCGAGTTCACCGAGGCCCTGATCCACGAAATCTGCGCCCGCACCAACCTGCGCGTCGCGCGCCCCGGCGAGGCCGACCTCGAGATTGACGGCGAAATCGAGAGCTTCGAGCGCCACGCCCTGCGCCGCAAGCGCTACGGCGAGCGGATGGAGATGCGCAACCTGCTCTCCGTCAACGTCGAGATGTTCGATACCCGCAAGAACGTCCCCTTCTTCCAGGCCCGCCGCATCGTGGAGCGGGTCGAATTCAGCCTGAACCTGGGCCAGACCCCGCGCGACGGGCGCGACGAGCTGGTGCGCGAGCTGGCCCGCCGCGTGGCCGCGCTCGCCTTCGAACACTGGCCACACCAACCCCCGGAGGCCAAGGCCAGTGGCGGATAACCCGCGCAACCGACCCCCGCGCCGCGCCGGCGATGAGGACGAGGGGCTGGCCCCTCGGCGCTCGCGCGGCCTGCTCATCTGGCTCCTGCTCATCGGCGGCGTGATCCTCGTGGTCAGCCTCGCCCCCAGCCGCATGGGACGCAGCGGCCGCCAGGAACCCTCGTTCGACGAGGTCCTCAACGCGGTCCGCGCGGGCAACGTCCGCAGCCTCCTCGTCCACGGCACCACGCTCTACGTCACGCCGCGCGAGGGCGCCCCGCAGGGCGTCTTCCCCAGCGAGAAGTTCGAGATCACCGTCAGCCCCCAGGTCATCGAATACCTTCAAAAGGCGGTGGACGAGCACAACCAGCCGCCCGGCAAACCTGCGCTGCCCGAGGCCGAGCGGGTGCGCATCTCCTATGGCGAGCAGAGCCTGCTCGTCACCAACCTCGTCGGCATGCTGCCCTGGATCCTCATCCTCGCCCTCCTCTACTACATGTTCATCCGCCAGCTCCGCAACGCGGGCTCGGGCGTCCTGAGCTTCGGCCGCGCCCGCGCGCGCACCGCCAACCCCGAGCAGACCAAGACCACCTTCGACGACGTGGCCGGCATTGACGAGGCGCGCGACGAGGTGATCGAAATCATCGAGTTCCTGCGCAGCCCCGAGAAGTTCCGCCGCCTGGGCGGCCGCGTGCCGCGCGGCGTGCTGCTCGTGGGGCCGCCCGGCACCGGCAAGACCCTCCTCGCCCGCGCCATCGCCGGCGAGGCCGGCCGCCCCTTCTTCTCCATCAGCGGCTCCGACTTCGTCGAAATGTTCGTCGGAGTCGGCGCCTCGCGCGTCCGCGACCTCTTCAAGCAGGCCAAGGACCACGCCCCCTGCATCATCTTCCTCGACGAGATTGACGCCGTCGGCCGTCGCCGCGGCACCGGCCTGGGCGGCGGGCACGATGAGCGCGAGCAGACCCTCAACGCCATCCTGGTCGAGATGGACGGCTTCGACTCCGACCTCGGCGTCATCGTGGTGGCCGCAACCAATCGCCCCGACGTGCTCGACCCCGCCCTCCTGCGCCCCGGGCGCTTCGACCGCCGCATCGTGGTGGACCTGCCCGACGTCAAAGGCCGCGAGGCCATCCTCCGCGTGCACGCCCGCCGCATGAAGCTGGCCGACGGCGTGGACCTCAAGGTGATCGCGCGCGGCACCCCGTACTTCTCGGGCGCGGACCTCGAGAACCTGCTCAACGAGGCCGCCCTGCTCGCCGTGCGGCGCGACCTGCCCGCCATCACGATGGCCGAGCTCGAGGAGGCACGCGACAAGGTGCTCTGGGGCCCCGAGAAGAAGAGCCGCGTCATCGCCGAGGAGGAGAAGCGCCTCACCGCCTACCACGAGACCGGCCACGCCGTCGTCTCCAAGGCCCTCCCCGACGTCGAGCCGATCCACAAGGTGGCCATCGTCGCCCGCGGCATGGCTCTGGGCGCTACCATGTACCTGCCCGACAAGGATCGCTATATCATGCCGCGCCGGCGCATCCTCAGCGAGATCACCTCGCTGCTCGGCGGCCGCGCCGCCGAAGAGATCTTCTGCGACGACATCACCTCGGGCGCCCAGAACGACTTCGAGCGCGCCACCGAGCTGGCCCGCATGATGGTCTGCCGATGGGGCATGAGCGACAGCCTCGGCACCGTCTCCTACACCGAGAACGAGGAGCACCTCTTCCTCGGCCGCGAGATCACCCGCGTGCAGAGCGTCAGCGAGGCCACCGCCGTGGCCATTGACCGCGAAATCCGCTCCATCATTGACCAATGTCACAACCACGCCCGCGAGATCCTCAGCGGCCAGCGCGAGGCCGCCGAGCGCGTCGTCGCCGCTCTCCTCAAGTACGAGTCGCTCGACGGCAGCGAAGTGGACACGCTTCTGGCCGGCGGCGAGCTCGAGCGCGAAGACTACAACGGCGCCGGCCGCGCCACGCCTTCGGCCCCGGCCAGGCCCGCCGAGGGGAGCGCCGAGCCGCCCCAACCGGCATGAGCATTTTCAAGGCCTGCGACATCCGAGGGGCCTACCCCACCGAACTCGCCGAGCCGCTCTATGCCGACCTCGGCCGCGCCGTCGGCACCGTGCTCCGCGGGCAGGCCGACCGGCCCAGCGTTCTCGTCGCAGGCGACGTGCGCACGAGCACCCCAACGCTCCAGGCCGCGCTCATCGAGGGCCTCACTGCCGCCGGCTGCCGCGTCACCGACCTCGGCATCGCCCCCACCCCCCTCGCCTACTTCGCCGCCCGGCGCCTGCGCCCCGACGGCCTCGCCATCGTCACCGCCTCGCACAACCCGGCCGGCGATAATGGCCTCAAGCTCATGCTCGGCCCATTGCCCATCACGCTCGAGCAGATGGGCCGCGTCGAGCAGACCCTGGCCGCGCGCCGCTTCGCGGCCGGCTGCGGCAGCGTGACGGTGCAGTCGTTCGAAGCCGATTACATCGAGTGGCTCTGCGCCTCGGCCGCGCCCGGCGGCAGGCTGAAACTCGTGCTCGACTGCGGCAACGGCACCTATTCGGCCCTCGCCCCCCGTGTGTTGCGGCGCCTCGGCTACCGCGTCGTCGAGCTGTTCTGCACGCCCGACGGCACCTTCCCTAACCGAGCGCCCAACCCCAGCGTGCCCGAGCACCTGTCGGCCCTCTGCGACGCCGTGCCGCGCGCCGGCGCCGCCCTCGGAGTGGCCCTCGACGGGGACGGCGACCGCGTGGCCGTGGTGGACGACGCCGGCCGAGCCCTCACCGGCGACCAGAGCATCATGCTCCTGGCCCAACACGTTCTCGACCCCGCTCGCAGTGCGGCCTTCAGGCCGCGCGCGTCCGATGGCGAGGCGGAGAAGATACGGGCTGAAGCCCGTTCTGCGGACAGGGTCGTGCTCGACCTCAAGTGCTCGAAGGCCGTGGCCGACGTGGTGGCCGCCTGCGGCGCGGTCCCTCTGCTCGAGCGCTCGGGCCACACTTTCATCAAGACCCGCATGATCGCCGAGAACGCCCGCTTCGGCGGCGAGGTGAGCGGCCATTTCTTCTACCGCGAACTGGAGGGCGGCGACGACGGCCTCTACTCCGTCCTCCGGCTCGCCGAACTGGCCAGACAGAGCGAGCGCCCCGTCTCGGCCCTCGTCAACGCCCTGCCCCACTACGCCATCACGCCCGACATTCGCGTGCGCTACAAGGCCGCCGACGGGCCGCAGCGCCTCGAGCAACTCGCCGCGGCCGCCACCGGGGATGTGCTCCGGCTCGATGGCGTCCGCATCGCCTACCCCGACGGCTGGGCCCTCGCCCGCTGTTCGGTGACCGAGCCGTTGCTCACGTTCCGTTTCGAAGCCTATGCCGGCTCGCCGCGAGCCATCGCCGAGCGCTTTCTCGCGCCGGCGCCCGACCTGTTGCGCGCCGTGCTCTCGCGTCTCGATGCCCTCGACAACGCCTGACCTGGAGACACGAACCCCATGAACTACCGCCGCCGTGTCGCCCTCCCCATCTTCGCCGCCCTCGCCGCGAACGCCTTCGCCGGCGCCACCGACACTGACTTCGACGCCCTCGTCAAGCGGCACCTCGGCGAGAGCCACTGGTATGGCGTCTACGTGGACGGCACGAAGTCCGGCTACGCGCTCATCGAATGCAAGGAGGGCAAGGTCGGCGAGCAGGACGCCGTGGTCGTGGACCTCAAGATGCGTTTGAAGCTCGTCGCGCTCGGGCAGAAGCAGGACGTGCGAGTCTTCCAGACCCGCACCTATCTCCGTTCGGGGGAATTGCACGAGGTCGCCTGCCGCATGAAGACCGACACCACCGAGGCCCAGGCCACCGCCGTCGTCCACCCCGACAAGGCCGTGATCACCATGACCATGGCCGGCCTGGCCTCGCCGCCCAAGGAGCTGCCCAAACCCAAGGAGAGCCTGCGCGACTGGGCCGCCGCCGAACGCCTGGCCGCCTCCGACGCCAAGGTGGGCGACAAGGTTTCCTTCTCCATGCTCGAACCCCTCATGCTCGCCGAGTTCGAGGGCACCATCACCCTCAAGGAGCGCAAGCAGATCGTCTTCAACGGCGTGCCCACCCAAGTGGCCGTCATGGAGAACCGCGTGCCCAAGCTGGGCATGGATGGCGACGTGGTAGTGGACGGGCGCGGTGTGGTGCTCGAGCAGAAGGTAGGCGAGACCTTCATTCTGCGCCTCGAGACCGAGAAGCAGGCCAAGGATGTGCAGTATTCCGCCGACCTAGTGCGCGTGGGCTGCGTGAAGCTGGACCCGCCCCCGCGCGATCTGGCCACGTTGCGCAAGCTGCGCTTCCAGCTCACGGGCGTCGAAGACCCCGAGCTGATGCTCACGGATGGCCGCCAGCGCTGGAGCCAGGGGCCCGACGGCTCGCGGCTCGTGGAGGTGACGGCCCAACCTGTGCCGCCCGACAAGCTGGCCAAGCTGCCGGTGGACAAAGCGAAATTCGCCACGGACCTTGCGCCAACCGTGTTCGTGCAGAGCGAGGAGCCGGCCATCCAGGCCCTCGCCGCCCAGATCGTGGGCGACGAGCGCGACGCCTACGCCGCCGCGAAGAAGATCAACGCCTGGGTCTACGCCAACATCCGCAAGGTCGGCACCGCCGCCCTCTCCAATGCGGCCGAGGTGCTCAAGACCCGCGAGGGCGATTGCACCGAGCACACGGTGCTCTTCGTCGCGCTGGCTCGCGCCGCCGGCATCCCCGCCCGCGAGGTGGCAGGCGTCACCGCCATCGAGCGCGGCGAGGGCCTCTACTACCACGCCTGGCCCGAGGTGTGGGTCGGCGACTGGATCGCGATGGACCCCACGCTGAACCAGGACCTCGCTGACCCCACCCACATCAAGTTCGCCCAGGGCGGCGCCGAGAACCTCTACCGCATCATCGCCATCTTCGGCCGCCTCAAAGCCAAGATCGTGGACGACCCCGCCAAGTAGTCGTATGGGGGAGGAAACCCTTTCTGGCAGGAAGGGCTTCCTCCCCCACAGCCCCACCTTCCCAAAGACTCCCTGGTTGGTGCGAGCGTTGCGTGCCTCACGCAACGCTCGCACCAACTCGAGAGTCCTTGGACGGGGCCTGGGGGCACCTTTCTGCCAGGAAGGTGCCCTCAGGTCGCTAACGCTTCACGAGGCGTTGAAGCACTTCGATGCCGCGCCGGATGGTGGCGTCGGCGACGGGGAAGGCGATGCGGAAGTGGGTCTTGCGTTCGGAGAAGACGCTGCCCGGGATGATGAGCAGGTTGTGCCGGATGGCCGCCTCGACGAACTCCATGTCGCTGCCCCAGGGCACGCGGGGGAAGATGTAGAAGGAGCCACCGGGCTTCTGCACCTCGTAGCCGGCGTCGCGCAGGCCGCCATAGATCAGGTCGCGGCGGCGATGGTAGGCGGCCATCAGGTCCGACACGTCGTAGTCGAGGGCGGTGAGCCCCGCGCGCTGGGCGAACGAGGGGGCGCACACGAAGGTGTATTGCTGGAGCTTGGTCATCGCCGAGATGAGTTCGCCTGGCCCCGCCGCGTAGCCGAGGCGCCAGCCGGTCATTGCGTAGGTCTTCGAGAAGCCGCTCAGGAGCAGCGTGGGCGGATAGATACTGGCCATCGAAGTGTAGGGCTCGTCATAGACGAACGCCTCGTAGGTCTCATCCGACACCACCAGAATGTCGCGAGGCCGCGCGAGGTCGGCGACCATGCGCAGCTCGTCGGCCGTGTAGACAGCGCCCGTGGGGTTGCACGGGCTGTTGACCACGATCATCTTCGTGCGGTCGGTGAGTAGGGGCTCGAGGGCCTCGCGGCGCAGGCGGAAGTCGGGATACGTGTCCAGGAACACCACCTTCGCGCCGCACAGGGTGGCCAGGTGCTTGTACATCACGAAGTAGGGGTCGGGGATGATCACCTCGTCGCCGGGGTTGAGCGTGGCGAGGAAGGCGAGCAGCAGGCCGCCCGAGACAGCCGAGGTGATGAGCGTGGCCTCGGGCTCGAACTGCTTCCGTTCCTTGAGCATCTTGCGGATGGCCGCGTGCAGCTCGGGGATACCCTGGGTCTGGGTGTAGCGGTTGTGGCCGGCGCGGATGGCCTCGATGGCCGCGAGCTTGATCGGCTCGGGCACGTCGAAGTCGGGCTGGCCGATGCTCAGGTTGATGGGGTCCTTCATCGTGGCCGCGAGGTCGAAGACCTTGCGAATGCCCGAGGCGTCAATGTGCCTCACGCGGTCGGAGAGCATGGCGGCTCCTGTCTCAGAGGCCGTAGAAATCGCGGATGGATTGGATGGTCGGCGGCAGGCCCTTCGAGAGGGGCGTGCGGGCCGTGAGGCCGAGGAGCTTGCGGGTGCGGCTCATGTCGGCCTCGGTGTGGCGGGCGTCGCCCTTGGCAAACTCTTCGTGGCGGACACGGGCCTTCTTGCCCAGGATGCGCTCGATCTGGCGGATGAGCTGGTTCACGGTGACGGTGCTGGCGCCGCCGACGTTGAACGCGGTGTCGCTGAGCTTCGAGCGGGCGGCCAGCAGGTTGGCCTCGACCACGTCGCTGATGTAGGTGAAGCCGCGCGATTGCTCGCCGTCGCCGTAGACCGTCAGTTCCTCGCCGCGAAGCATGGCGAGGGTGAACTTCCAGATCGACATGTCGGGCCGCCCGAGCGGGCCGTAGACGGTGAAGTAGCGGAGCGAGATGGTCGGCACGCCGAAGTTGTGCTCGTAGAGGTGGCACAGGTGTTCGCCGGCGAGTTTCGTCACGCCGTACGGCGAGAGTGGCACCTTCGGGTCGTTCTCCTTCGTCGGGCGCTCGCGGCCCTCGCCGTAGACGGACGACGAGGAGGCATAGACGAACTTCCTCGGCCTGACGCGGCGGGCGCACTCGAGCATTCGCTGGGTGGCGAGCACGTTGTTGTTGGTGTAGATTTTAAAGGTTTGGCCCCAGCTCGCGCGCACGCCGGCCTGGGCGGCCTGGTGGAAGATGAAGTCGGAGCCGGTCGCCAGTTCGTCGAGGTCGGCCGTCAGCACGTCGCCCTCCACGAAGGTGAAGCCGGGTTGGTCGGCCAGCGTGGCCACGCGGGCCTCCTTGACCGGGCGCGGATAGTAATCGGTGAACGAATCAATGCCCACCACCTCCGCGCCCTCGGCGAGCAGCCGGCGGCACAGGTGCGAGCCGATGAACCCCGCGGCGCCCGTGACGAAGCACTTCATGGGATCACTCGAGCCCCTTCTTGCTGCGGGTCGTCTGGAGCTCGACGTTGGGCTTCCGGCGCTCGAGGAAGCCCATCGAAAGCTCGATCGCCTCGCGCGCCTCGTCGGCCGTGGTGGTGCCGATGGTGACCATGTCCTGGTCGCGGATGGTGTTCCACACGAAGGCGAGCCCCACGGGCGGCAGGAGGCGGCCCGCCGCCAGCGGCTTGATGGTCATCACGGGCTTCTTGGCGTTGTGGATGATGCGCATGCACCAGTCGGCCTCGATGGTCATCAGGAAGCCGGCCGAGTTGTAGATCTGGATGTAGGTCTCCACGTCGGCGCCCGTCTGATCGGCGATGACGACGCTCTCGGGCAGATGGGTGGAGAGGCCGGGGATCATGCCCCGCTCGCGGATCAGCCGCGCGTAGCCGTCGTAGCCGCGGATCGTGCGGTGCAGGCGATCCACCAGGCAGTCCACCAGCGACGAGTGCGGGAAGCAGAAGGTCGCGCCCAGCTCCTTGCAGCGGTCGAAGACCGGGGCGGGCTCCTGCTCGGGCGGCCCGCCGGGGCGGATGTTGAACGTGGGCGTGAGGATCAGGTGCATCTTGCGGCCCGTGCGGTACTGGGCGTCCTCGATGGCGCCGCTGAGCATGGGCACCGGCATCCCCATCACCGCGTCCACCCCGTGCTCGAGGAACACGGTGAGGATGTCGGCCACCCGCTCGCGGGTCATGAACTCCCGGATGAAGCGGTCCTTGGCCGCGCTCGTGTGCGAATAGCCCAGGAACCAATTCGTGCCGACAATCAGCCGCGAAATGGACACCCCGCCGACGCTGGTGCGTGGAAACGCGCTCATCTGGTTCGTCGCCCCTTCCGAATGTGGCCAGGCTCCCGACTTAGCATGTTCACAGAGGGTACTCGGGCAGAGGCCCTGCGTCAAATCGCGCCGCTGTCTCGCCTTGACTCCCCCTGCACTCCCTAGTACCATCGGGACGGAGGAGTAGCCATGCCGACCGGGATGCGCGGAGCCAAAGATTTCTACAAGGAGCGCTTCGGGCTGAGCGACCGCTTGGCCGTGCGTCTGGCGGCGCTGCTGGCGCACAAGGTGGACCTCACGGCGGCAGCCATCGAGTGTCTGCGGGATTCGCCTGCACTTCAGCACGTCGTGCTGCACCCCCGGCTGTTCGAGGCCACGGCGTCGCTCGACACGGACTCGCTCAAGTCGCTAGCCCTGCCCGGCGAGCAGCTTCCGGGGTCGTTCGTCGTGTGCGAGGCCGGGGGCTGGAAGACGATCGCCCTGGAGGAGGAACTGCTGGCCGAGCAAGGCGCACCCGAGGAGCCGGAGGCCGCCCAGTTGCCTGCCCTCACGCCGCGCGGGCAGGTGCTCCATCCCAGCGAGATTCACGATCTGTTCACCCGCCGCGACATCGCCGAGTTGGAGCTGACTCTGCGCACGAGCGCGGACCCGAAGGAGAAGGTCACCGCGATCCGCCGCCTGGCGCTCTCGCCCGCCTCGGACCGCGAGAAGATGGCGCTGTTCGCCGCCGCGCTGATGGACCGGGAGGCCGAGGTCCGCAGCGAGGCGGCGCAGGCCCTCGCCTCGCTGGGCCTGGCCCCCGAGGTGGCCGAGGACGCCCGCTTCCTGGCCGAGGGCAACGAGCGGCAGCGGCAATCGGCGGCCCAGCGCCTCGGCCGTCGCTTCCGCACCGCGGCCGACACCGAGCTGGGCGTGCTCCTGCGGCTCATCGCAGGCACCCTCCGATACGAGACGTCGGTGGACGTTCGCCGCCTGCTCATCCGCGGCATCGAGGGCGCCTGCCGCTCTGTGGCCCGCGATGCGCGCGGCTGCCAGGAGCTGGTCCACGTGCTGCTCACGCAGCTCCGCGACGCCGCCGAGGAGCTCGGCCCCGAGGTCCGCCGCGTGCTGCTTCTCCTCGGCGAGGCCAACCCCGAGGGCGTCTCGCGGACCCTCGAGCACGAGCTGGCCTCCATCGCCGACCACCGCGTCCGTCGTCCCCTGGTGGCCGCCGCCATCGAGCTGGCCTCCACGGCCGAGGCCCGCGACCGCGCGGTCGCGCAGGGCATCGCCGAGATCGAGGCCAGCGCTGACCCGAGCGTCGAGTGCCTCCAGATTCTCAACGCTCTGGGCAAGACGGGCGACCCGGTGGTGCCGGCGGTGGCCGAGCGCCTCCTCGGCGCGCCCGAGGCGGCGCAGGAGGCCCTCGTGCGCCTGCTCGACATTCTGGGGGGCCGCCCGAAGACGCCGCCCGCCGTCAAGGCTCGGATCGGCCTCCTGCTGCTCGACGCGCTCCGCCGCGGGCACCGGGCCGCGCGCCTCGCCGTGATCAATTCCCTGGCCGCGGCCGACCCCGCGCTCCCCTCGTCCACGCGCAGGGCGCTGGCAGCCGAGCTGTTGCGTTCGCTTCAGGAGTACGCCAGCCCGGGCATCCTGGCCGCCATCGAGGCCATGGTCGCCAAGCTGGGCGCCCCGGCGCTCCCGCCGCTCCTCGAGATGGTCCAGCGGGGCGAGCGGCCCGCCTCCCGCCTGGCCGCGGCGCGGGTGCTCGGCGAGCTCGCGGCTCGGTTGCGCCCGCGCGAGGCCGCCCAGGTGGCCCGGGCCGTCTCCGTCGTGATTCGGCAGCTCGGCAGCGGGTTTCCCGACCGGGCCGTGCTCGCCCGCACCCTGGGCCAGATGTGCTCCGGCCCGGCCGCCGCCAGAGAGGTCGTGGCCACGGCCGCCGCCACCCTGCGCTCGCTGATCCTGGAGAAGGGCATGGCTCACGCGGCCCTGGACGGGCTCGGCCGCTTGTGCCTCAGCCCGCGCGTGGAGCCGGCGCTCAAGGTGGAGTTGCTCGATTTCTTCGGCCGCATTCTCGACCGCGATCTGCCGGACATCGAGGCCAAGAGCCTGGGCACGAAGAAGGACGAGGTGGTCTACGCCCTCGGCGGCGAGGTGTCTGCCTACACCGAGCTGGTGCCCGGCGTGCTCGCCGGCTTGCGCAACATCGCGCTGACCTCGAGCGGCGTGCCCCACGAGAGGGCGGTCGAACGCCTGATTCGCACCTGGCGCGAGATCGCCGACGGCTCGCTCCAGCTCGGGCCGGGCAACACCGATCTCCTGCTCCAGGCCCTGCGCGATCTGGGCACCTTGCCCGACCTGCCGCTCGCGCGTCGCGAGGCCATCGCCGAGGCGATCGCCCTCCGCCGCGACTACCTGCCCACGGTGCGCGTGCTGGCCGATGTGCTGGTCGCAGCGGGCAGTGCCATGGCCCCGCGCGCCGCCGCACTGGCCGAAGAACTCCTCCACCGCGAAGCCACCGACCGCCAGCTCACCGCAAACGAGCACGGCATCCTCCTCGAGACGCTGGTGCGGCTGGCCACGGCGGCGGCCCTCGGCCGCGCGGCCGGGCGTCTGCGCGAGCGGATCGTGGGCGCGGTGGTGGACGCGCGCAACCGCGAAATCGAGCGGGCAGCCGCCCTCGTGCGGACTCTCGCCCAGTCGCCCGCAATCCCACAGAAGCTCAAGAAACGCCTGCCCCCTTCCAGTTGAAAGGAACGCTGATGTGCCCGTCCGCACCCGACGCGTGCCCCGATGAAGGCCGCCGCGAGTTTCTCAAGCAAGTTGGCGCCGCGGCCGTCGTCGCCGGCGCCGTCGCCCACACCGCCGTTGCCGCCGAAGCCCCCGCCGAGCAGCCGGGCAAGATGCCCATGATCCAGCTCGGCCCCCACACTGTCTCGCGCCTCATCGTCGGCGCCAACTGCTTCAACGCCGGCTCCCACCTCTCCACCTTCGTCAACCGCGAGATGAAAGCCTATTTCACGCCCGAGCAGATCCTCAAGACCCTCCGCCGCTGCCAGGAGGTCGGCATCAACGCTTGGCAAAGCGGCTGCGGCAATCTCGCCCTCTACCGCCGCTTCCTCGAAGAGGGCGGTAAGATGCACTTCCTCGCCATCGAGTGCGACAACCCCGCGGTGATTGACACCCTCAAGGCCGGCGGCTGCATCGGCATCGCGCACCACGGCGAGCGCACCGACTCGCTCTTCAAGAACAAGCGGCTCGACCACGCCCACGACTACCTCAAGCGTATCCGCGACGCCGGCCTCCAGGTCGGCGTCTCCACCCACATGCCCGACGTGGTGGACTACGTGGAGTCCAAGGGCTGGGACGTAGACTACTACATGACCTGCGTCTACGAGCGGCACCGCAGCGCCGAGGCCCTCAAGCAGCTCCTCGGCTACACGCCCATCCCAATTGGCGAGGTCTACCTCCGCGAGGACCCGCCGCGCATGTACAAAGCCATGCAGGCGACCAAACGCCCCTGCCTCGCCTTCAAGATTCTCGCCGCCGGCCGCCTCTCGGAGCACCCGGCAATGGTGGACATGGCCTTCCGCGAGACCTTCGCCAGCATCAAGCCCACCGACGGCGTCATCGTCGGCATCTACGACCGCTACAGCGACCAGCCTGCCGAATGCGCCGAGCTCGTCCGCCGCTACGGCACGCCAAAGGCCTGAAGAAATGCCCGCGAAACACGCCGACGCGTCCATCGAGTTTGTTCTGTTCATCTGGCGCCTCGTTTCAGGAGCATCCCATGCACCTACGTCCTAGGGCGACCGTGTGCCTCGCCCTTCTCGCCACCTCGCTCACGGCCCTGGCCGACACGGGCCTCGGGCGCCACAAGAAGGCATATGCCGTGCCCGTCCCAGGCAAGGTGGTGATTGATGGGAAGCTCGATGATTGGGACCTCTCGGGCCAGATATTCATGTATGTGGTCTCCGAGACGAGCGAGATGCAGAGCGCGCGCTGCGCGCTGATGTACGACGCCGAGGCGCTCTATATCAGCGGGGTCGTCCGAGACCCCTCGCCGATGATGAACCGCCACGACCCAAACGTTGACCCCGACAAGGCCTGGGACGCCGATGTCTGCCAGATTTTCCTGTCGCTCGACCCCGCCCTCGGCTACCCCATCCACAAGTCGTCCTTCAACAAGGACGAGAGCGACAAGATGTGCACGCTGATGCTCTGGTACTATACCGACCGCAAGGAGCCGAACCTCGTGGCGATGCGGGCGATGACCTTCAGCAAGCCGCTCCGCCCCGACCTCTCGGCCAACGGGGTCATCCCGCGCGACAAGTTCCAGGCCGCCTACCTCAAGGCCGACGACGGCCGCGGCTACACGTTCGAGTACCGCATCCCGTGGGCCACCTTCGGCGTCAAGCCGGTCAAGGCGGGCGACATCCTGGCCGGCTCCATCTGCGTATTCTGGGGCACGCCCGACGGGCTGAAGACCGCCGGCGGCGGGGCCTGGTGCTACGACGTCATGGCCGGGCCGGGCTTCGTCTACCAGTCGTCATCCGTCTGGGGCAAGATCATCTTCTCCGACAAGGGCAACTTGCCCAAAGACCTTGTCGAGGAGGGCCTGCCGCCCGAGAAGCCGATGCCGCTGACCTTCGCCTACGACGTGCCCGAGGAGAGCGAGGTGAGCATCTGCCTCGCCGATGCCACGGGGATGGTCAGGCGCATCCTCGTTGCCTCCGGCGCGCGGCGGGCGGGGCAGAACGTCGAGCGGTGGGATGGCCTCGACGACGCGGGCAAGCCCCTCGCCCCCGGCACCTACACCTGGAAGGGGCTGACCCATCAGCCGCTCAAGACCAAGTTCATCCTCTCCGCCCACAACAGCGGCCAGCCGCCTTACAAGACCGACGACAACACGGGCGGCTGGGGCGGCGACCACGGCAATCCGACCTCTGTGTGCGCCTGCGGCGACGCGATGTTCCTCTCCTGGAACATGAGCGAATCGGGCTGGGGCATCATCAAGACCGACCTCAAGGGCAAGAAGCTCTGGGGCATCCGCCACAACGCCGAGGACATGGCGACCGATGGCGAGCGCCTCTTCGTCGTCGGCGACCACGGCTACGAGGGCGAGCATTCCGTCAAGGTCTTCGACGCCAAGGATGGCCGCCCCCTCAACTGGGGCAACGGCAAGCCCTTCCTCGCCCCGCCCCCCGGTGGCGACGAAAAGTCCAACGTCGCAACCGCTGTGGCCTACCGCAATGGACTCGTCTTCGTCTCGTGGACGAAGCGCGACCTAGTGTGCGCCTACGACGCCAAGAGCGGTGATCCGAGCGCGCAAGCCTGGCTGAAGATCGGCCTCGATGCTCCCCGGCGCTTGGCACCTCATCCCGACGGGCTGGTGGTGGTCACTAGCAATGGAGTGGAGATGCATCCCCTGACGAGCAGGGACACCGCAAGGCGCCTTCGCGTGGATGAGCCCTCGGGAGTAGCCACATCCCCTGATGGGACGATCTACGTGGCGAACCGCGGAAAGCTCCAGAACATCTCGGTTTTCTCGCGCGATGGTAAGTACCTCAAGAGCATCGGCAAGGAGGGCGGGAGGCCGAGGGTGGGGCGATATGACCCCAACGGCATCCTGGAGCCAGGCGGCATCGCACTCGACAAGAATGGCAACCTGTGGGTCGCCGAGACCCTGGACGGGCCAAAGCGACATAGCGTCTGGGACACGACCAGTGGGAAACTCGTCGCCGAGTTCTTCGGCGGCTCGTCCTACTTCGGCTGGGCCTACATGGACCCTAAACACCCCGACGAGCTGTACTGCCACAACGTCCTTTGGAAGGTTGATCTCAACAAGGGCACGTGCGTGCCCTGGAGCACGATCTGGCGGCCGACCGCCGAGAACATGATCGACATGCCCAACCCCGGCGGCTACGCCGGCCACTTCCGCGTGATGACCGCCAAGAACGGAAAGCAGTTCGGCTGGGGGATGATTGACTACTCGAACATGCTCTTCATCCGCGACGGCGACATCTTCAAGCCCTTTGCGGGCACCATCCGCATCGCCTTCGGCCCGTACGGCGGCGGCGTGCTGTATCCCGTGATGAAGGGCATGAAGGAGGGCGCCTACCTGTGGCAGGACGCCAACAACGACCAAACCGTCCAGGCCGCCGAGCTGACCACCTCGCCCACGGGCCGCGGCGAGACGGCGTTCAACTGGCTCGACGCCGACCTCAACGCCTGGAGCGACACGGGGTTCATGTTCAAGCCCGTCCGCTTCGAAGCCGACGGGCGGCCGGTCTACGACTTCGCCCAGCGGGTCGAGGTGCCGTTCAAGGGCAACAACTCCAACGGCACGAGCCTGATCTACGACGACAGCGACGGGGCGGTTTACACCCTCAGCCCCGGCCGCGAGCCCGGCTTCGCCCGCTGGACCCGCGACGGCAAGCTCGTGTGGGGCTACGGCGGCATCATTGACTGGAACAAGGCCCTCAGCCTGCCGATGGTCACGCCCGGCCGTCTCTACGGCCTCACTATGCCCCTCGGCATCGCCGGCGACTTCACCGGCGCCGCCACCTACTTCGGCCCCTACCACATCTTCACCCGCGACGGCATCTACGTGGGGATGGTGATGCGGGACGGGCGGAGCGGCGGACTCGGCCCCGACATCACGGCCTCCGAGGTCGTCACAGGCCAACTGGTCAAGCCCGACGGGATGAACCGCATCTTCCTCCTCGCCGGCGACCAGGATGGCCGCGTGACCGAGATCCTCGGCCTCGACACCGTGAAGCGCCTGCCCGGCGGCACCTACGTGCACTCCGAGGAGAACGCGAAGCTCGCGGCCAAGGCCCTCGCCGACTACGAGCTTGCGAAGGCCAAAGCCCAGCGGCTCGAGATCGTGCGGGGGCGTCCCGCCCTCGACCTCGCCAAAGGCGTCACCAAGACCGTGGACGCGAACCGCGCCTTCACCGCCCGCGCCGCATACGACGAGAAGAACCTCTATATCGCCTACGAGGTCACCAGCCCCGCCGAGCTTGTGAACGAGACCACCGATCCGCGCCTCGTCTTCAAGGGCGGCAACCTCCTCGACATTCAACTGGCCACCGATCCGGCCGCTGACCACAAGCGCAAGACCCCCGCGCCAGGCGACATCCGAATCCTCATCACCCGCCAGAAGGGCAAGCCCTTCGCCGTCATCTATCGCCCCAAGGTCAAGGGCTTCGCCGGCCAACCCATAGTCCTCACCTCGCCCACGGGCAAGGAGAGCTTCGACGCCATCGAGTCGACGGAGGCCGTGAAGCTGGACTACCACAAGGAGCCCGGCGGCTTCAAAGCCGTCGCCACCATCCCGCTTGAGTTGATTGGCTTCGCGCCGAAGGCGGGGGCGAGCGTCCGCATGGACCTCGGCTACATCTTCGGCAACGCCGCCGGCACCCAGGCCGCGCTCCGCGCCTACTGGACCAACAACAGCTTCTCGGCCAACGTGACCAACGACATCCCCAACGAAAGCCGCCTCGAGCCCGCCGAGTGGGGGACCGCGATGGTGGAGTAGCGCGAGACACTGGAACGGGGGCGGCTCACGCGGCCGGGGCGCGAGCGCTGACGCAGTTGCGGCCGCGGGCCTTGCTCTCGTAGAGGCGCTCGTCCGCCGCCGCGAGCAGGCTCTCGGCCGCCTCACCGGGCTGGCCCAGGGCAATGCCGATCGAGGTGGTGACGCGCACCGGCCCGCCGTCGGTCGTGAGGAATGCCCCTTCGACCAGGACTCGCTTGCGTTCGGCGATGGAGCGCAGTTCGTCGAGGGTGACGCGCGGGAAGATGCCCAGGAACTCATCGCCGCCCCAGCGGCCGACGAGGTCGTAGGCCCGAACGTCGCAGGCGAGCGTCATGCCCACCATCCGAAGGGCGTCGTCGCCCAGGCTGTGGCCGTGGCGGTCGTTGAGGCGCTTGAAGTGGTCCACGTCGGCGAGCAGCACTCCCAGCGAGCCACCCAGGCGGCGGGCCTCTTCGAGCCGCGCGGCGAGCACCGCCTCGAGGTGGCGGCGGTTGGGCAGCCCCGTGAGCGGGTCGAGCAGGGCGAGCCGCTCCATCTCGCGCAGTTGCGCCATCGCGGTCACGACGCGGATGTCCTCCGCGAACACCTGCGCCGCGCCACAGATCTGGCCATCGCCGTCGTACACAGGCGCCACTCTCACGGCCACGCGCACGCGGTGGCCGTTCTTGTGGTGCAGGTAGACCTCGCCAGTGCGGGCCTGCCCATCCTCGATGGTCTGCGCCAGAGGGCATGCCTCGGAGCATAGGGGCCTGCCCTGGCCATCCACGTGCTCCAGCATGCCGTCGCTGCATCGTCGTCCCACGGCCTCGTCGCTGCGGTAGCCGGTCAGAGCGGTGGCGGCCGGGTTCCAGTGGGTGATGCGGTGGGAGCGATCCACAACGTAGACTCCATCGTGGAGCTGGTCCATCACCGCTCGCAGAATGTGCGCATCGCTCATGTTGCCTCCGTGCCCCTTCTTGCCGGCCCGACACCGCCCCAGCAGCCCGTGTACTCTAATTCCGGGCTAAGATCAGTCCGTTGTCAAGGCGGCGTTCCGTGCGGGATTCTCTGTGGCGCGGGGCGGGAGGCGCTGTTAGAATAGGGTGTCGCGTGCAGGTCCCGCTGTGCGCCTTGGTTGGAGGGCGCGTCAATGCTCGGGCAACGTCCGTTGGTGAGGAGTCTCTTGGTGTGCACAACGGTTCTGGGTGCGGGCCTCTCAGGGGCCGAAGCCGCGGGGAGAGCCGAGGTCTCGGTCGAGCCCCGGAAGGTCGGGGCAGCCATCTCGCCCTATCTCTACGGCCAGTTCATCGAGCACTTGGGACGCTGCATCCGCGACGGCATCTGGGCCGAGAAGCTGAAGGACAGGAAGTTCCTGCTCGCGCCGGGGAAGTCGTGGGAGGTGGTGAAGCCCGAGGGGGCCGCGTTCGATGCCTTCAACGACCCGGCAGGGGCCTACGCGGGCGACAAGTGCCTGGCGCTCTGGCTCCGGGACGCGAAGGGCGGCAAGTGCGGCATCCGACAGGGAGGAATCGGACTCGTCGAGGGAAAGGAGTACGTCGGCTACGCGATCCTCGCCTGCCTGGGCGAGCCCGCTCCAATCGAGATTCGGCTCGCCTGGGGAGACGCCGAGGCCGATGGGCAATCGGTCGCGCTCGATAAGGTGGGGCGCGAGTACCAGAAGTTCCCCCTCCGTTTCAAGGCGGGAGCGACGACGGATGGGGCGACGCTTTCCGTGCTCTTGGCGAAGCCGGCCTATGTGTGGCTCGCCTGCCTCTCCCTGATGCCGGCCGACCACGTGAAGGGGATGCGGCCCGACACGCTGGCGCTGATCAGGCGTCTCAACCCGCCCATCACGCGGTGGCCGGGGGGCAACTTCGTGTCGGGCTACAACTGGAAGGACGCCATCGGCGACCGCGACCGGCGTCCGCCCCGCTGGGAGCGGGCGTGGAACGACGTGGAGGACAACGATTTCGGCCTCGACGAGTTCCTGGCCTTCTGCCGCGAGGTGAACACCGAGCCGTACATCGCCGTGAACACGGGCCTCGGCTCGGTGGCCGATGCCGCCGACGAGGTGGAGTATGCGAACGGCGCGGCGACGACCCGCTGGGGCGCCGAACGCGCGAGAAACGGCCACCCCGAGCCCTATGGCGTCACCTGGTGGGGCATCGGCAATGAGATGTACGGCAATTGGCAATTGGGCAACGTCCCGGTTGAACGCTACGCCCTGCGCCACAACGCCTTCGTGGAGGCCATGCGGGCGCGCGACCCGCGCATCAAGGTCATCGCCGTGGGCGCGCCCGGCCGCTGGAACGACGTGGTGGTGCCGCTGTGCGCGGAGCACACGGACCTCTTGAGCGCCCACCACTACACCGAGCGGAAGCTCAATCTGCCCTTCTCGCCCGAGGACCTGAGGAAGTGTGAGGAGGGCTTCCTGGCCTACTCCGGCCACGTGGCGAGTGGTGTGCGGGGCCTCGTAGCTGACTTCCGCAAGCGTCTCGGCAAGGGCCACGCAGCCATTGACCGCCTCCGCCTGGCCGTGGACGAGTGGGGCATCGTGCGCGAGTGGAACCCGCGGCCCGACCCGCCCGGCGTGGGCGCTTTCGAGCACTACTATACCCTGGCCGACGCCGTGGCCACCGCCCGCGCGATGCACGAGTTGCTGCGCTCCGCCGACCTCGTGGCGATGGCCAACTGGGCGCAGACGGTGAACGTCATCGGCGCCATCAAGACCACCCGCAACCACGCCTGCCTCGACCCCGCCGGCCACGTGCTCGCGCTCTACCGCGCGCACGTGGACGGCGAGTTGGTGCCCGTGACCGTCTCGGACGGCGCAACGGTTGACGCCGTCGCCGCGCTCGACCGGAAGGCAGGCACGCTCTCGATTGGCCTCATCAACTTCTCACCGCGGGATGAGGTCTCCGTGACGCTCAAGATTGCGGAAGGCGCCAAAGCGACGGGCGTTTCGGGCTGGCGGATCAACGGCCCCAATCTCGGCGCGACCAACGCCCCGGGCCAGCCCGAGTTGGTGACCACCATGCCGCTGCCCGATGGGGTGAAACTCGACGGCCCGCTCGATCTGCCGGCCCATTCGGTGACGGTGCTGAAGGCCAAGCTGGAAAGCCGCTGAGCGGTAGGGTGTGCATGCCTGCACACCGATGCCGAGGATTTCGCGTGCAAGCAGGCACGCTCTACCATTGAGTGCAGGAATGAGCGAGCCATCGGCCCCCATCCTCGAGATCTTCTCGGGCATCCAGGGCGAAGGCATCCTCGTCGGGACGCGCCAGGTCTTCGTACGCTTCTGCGGCTGCAACCGCGCCTGCGCCTACTGTGATACGCGGGAGGCCATCGAGCCGAGCCCCACCTGCGCCGTAGAGCGGGAGCCCGGCTCGCGGCGATGCGTCGCGCAGCCGAACCCGATGTTGCCCTTCCAGGTGGCCGAGGCGGTTGCGGCCCTCAACACCTCGCCCAAGCTCCACCACTCGGTGAGCCTCACGGGCGGCGAGCCGCTGCTCTACCCCGACTTCATCCGCGCCCTTGCGCCCATGCTGCTCGATCTCGGCCTGCCCATCTATCTCGAGACCAACGGCACCCTGCCCAACGCCCTGGAGCAGGTGATTGATGCAGTGCGCCACGTAGCGATGGACGTCAAGCTGACATCGGCGACGGGCCAGCCCACACCCTGGGATGCCCATCGGCAATTCCTCCACATTGCGGCGGCGCGCAACGTGCAGGTGAAGGTCGTCGTGAGCTCGATGGCGACCGACGACGAGCTGGAGCGCGTGGCCAAGGTGGTGAACGAGGGGTGGTTCAAGGCGCCGGTCGTGCTCCAGCCCGTGACGGCGACGGGCAGCATGCGGCCTCCATCGCCTGCCGTGATGCTCCGAATGCACGAGTTCCTCGCGCGGCGCGTCCTAAACGTTCGCGTTATCCCGCAAGTTCACAAGCTGATGGGACAGAAATGAAAACACGACTGCTCCGCACTCGGACACACACGGACACACACGGACAGGTGGCTCTCTCCCGCGGTTCTGTGAGTCCGTGTTTGTCCGTCCCTGTCCGTGTCCCGTTCCCGCGCGGCGCGCTTGGCGCCACATTCAGCGAGAGGGGCCTGGCCCGGCTGGAGTTCTCCCCCCGCGCGCCCGGGATGGCTCGCGCCGGGCACGATTGGGCGCGGCAACTGGTGCGCGAGTTGGCAGCGTACTTCCGGGGGGAGGCCAGCCGGTTCCTCACCCCGCTAGACCTGTCTTCGGCCACGCCATTCCAGCGAAAGGTCTGGGAGGAGCTCCGGCGTGTCCCGTTCGGCACGACCCTCAGCTACGGCGAGCTGGCGCGGCGCGTGGGCGCGCCGCGCGCCGCGAGAGCGGTCGGCCAGGCCGTGGGCGACAACCCGATTCCCATCGTCATCCCGTGCCACCGCGTGATCCGCTCGAACGGCGATCTGGGCGGCTTCAGCGCGGGACTGGAGATCAAGCGATGGCTTCTTCGCCACGAGGGGTGCCTGTGATCGCCGCCGTCTGTTGCGTCGCGTCTCTGAGCATTGCGCGCGCGGGCGAGGCCGGGCCGCCGAAGGTCTCCGAGCAGTTCGGCGCGCCGCGTCTCGATTTCGTCCTCGGCGGCCATCGGGCCTTCCTCATTCAGCCCACGAAGGCGGCACCCGACGGCACGAAGCCGTGGCTGTGGTACGCCCCGACGTTCATCGGCGGCCACCCCGACCCGAGCCACGCCTGGATGTTCGGGCAGCTTCTCGCCCGGGGCTTCGCCATCTGCGGCATCGAGGTGGGGGAATCGTTCGGCAGCCCCAAGGGCCGCGCCGCCTACACAGCGCTCTACGAGCACGTGACGAAAGCCTATGGCCTCGCGCCCAAGGCCTGCCTGTTGCCGCAGAGCCGCGGCGGCCTGATGCTCTACAATTGGGCCGTCGAGCACCCCGAATGCGTCCAGTGCATCGGCGGCATCTATACGGTGTGCGACCTGACGAGCTATCCGGGCCTCGCCCGCGCCTGCGGCGCCTACGGCCTGAGCGAGGCCGAGCTGCGCGAGCGCCTGAGAGAACACAATCCCGTTGACCGCCTGGAGCCGCTGGCGAAGGCGAAGGTGCCCATCCTCCACATCCACGGCGACAGCGATAGCGTGGTGCCCCTGGAGGCAAACGCGGGGGAACTCGTGCGCCGCTACCGCGCTCTGGGCGGCCCGGCTGAGCTCATCGTCATCAAAGGCAAGGGGCACCAGGTGTGCGACGAGTTCTTCAAGTGCCAGCGGTTCGTGGATTTCTTCCTCCGCGGCGGCAGCGAGGCGAAGTGAGCCTCACAGCGCCAGCTTCTCCCACACGGCGCGGCGCTCCTTGAGGAACTCGACCGGGTCGCCCTTGCACGAGGTCTCGAACATCGTGTAGCCGTTGTAGCCGATGCCCTTCAGGAGGTCGAAGAACTCCTTGAAGGGGTAGTTCCCCCCGCAGTCCGTGATGTGCGCGTGCCAGATCCACTTCTTGCACAGGTCGAAGTTGGGCTTGAGCGAGCCGTTCGCGTCGGTCTCGCCGCTGTTCGAGTTCCAGCACAGCCCGACGGCCGGGTGGTCGCAGTATTCCATGATCTTGGCCATGCGGTCGAGGCGCGACGTGCCGCCGCCGTGGCACTCGACGACGATCTTTACGCCCTTCTCCTGGGCCAGGGCGCCGCACTCCCTCACGGCGCCCGCGATCTGGCGCAGCGTGGCGTCCTCGGGCACGTCCTTGCGCAGGCCATTGGGCCGCACCTTCACGCCCCAGGCGCCCACGTCGGCGGCGAGTTGCACGAAGGCGTGGGTCTGCTCGATGTTCCTCTTCACCGTCGCGGGGTCGGCGGCGTGGTATTCGCAGGCCGAACCGAGGGCGACGAGTTTCACCTTTGTCCTGGCGAACGTCTCCCTCACCTTCGCGCGGCCATCGGCATCGAGCTTCGGCTCGACTCCGTGTTTGTGGGTGGTGCGCAGTTCCACGCCTTCCATCCCCGAGTCCTCGCATGCCTTGATGAGCGTGGGCAGGTCCATCTGGGCGCAGACCATATAGGTCACGGTGCCGATGCGGATGCGGGGTTTCTCCTCGGCGGAGAGCGCCACGCCGGCGGCGAGCGAGCCGATGGCAACGCTCTGGGCGAGGAACTCTCGGCGACTGGGCTTCATTGCTCTCTCCTGATCGTGACGGTGGGCGGCGTCGCGAAGTCGGCGGCCAGGCGTTCGGCCAGCGCCTTGTCGGGCTTGCCGTCGTGGATCGCGAGGCGGTACCGCAAGATGAGCGGCTCGCCCTTCCTGATCGTGTAGGCGTCGGGCTGCACGAGCGTGGTGCTGAAGAACGCCATCGAGGGGTGCACGCGAACGCCGTTGGGATAACGGGGGTTCGCGGGATGCTCGATGGCGAGAATGCCGCCCCATCCCTCGGCACCCAAGCGGCCCGTGAAGTCAATCCACTTCGCCCGCGTGGCATTGGCGTCCTTGCGCGTCTTCCCCTCGCTCGTCAACACGTCCACGATCGCGCTCTTCTCGTTCCACTCGTCGCGTCCGCGGAAGCCGAGGCCGCCGTAGTGCAGCTTGCCCAGCACCACCTCCTCGTCTGTCGCGTCGTGGCGCACAGCGAGGTCCACGAGGCGCAGGTTGCTCGGCACAGCGTAAACGCGGGCGATGAGGGTTTCCCTGAGGATCGCCTTGTCGCCGCTGACCAGGTCGTTCTGCGCCGCAAAGCCGGCGAAAACAGGGCCGCTGACCGGCGCCAGGGCTTTGTTGACGAACTTGCCGCGCCCCTCCTGAATCTCCCAGAAGTTGGCCTGGATCGGGCCGGCGTCGGCCTTCACCCAGGCGAACCACACGCCGCGGTGGTGCGCGTGGTCGGGGTGGTAGTCGCCCGTGATGATCTCGCCGCAGGGCGCCCAGAGCGGATGGAAGTAGCCCGCGCGGTCGAACTTGCTCGCCTTGTCGGGGAACTGGGCTACGACCCCGTGGTTATAGCGGAAGATGGGCTTGCCGTCGAGCGCCACGTCCACACACTTCCCTTCCGTGACCTTCGCCGTGGCCGCGGCGGGCACCTGCTCGGTCGTCTTCACCTGGAGATCGAACGTGCGGGTCGAGCCCTTCGGTGTCCTGCCCGGCAGCACGAAGACCAGGCGGCCGCCGTCGCCGTCCCACTGGGCCAGGATCGGCTCGGCCTTCTCCGTGCCCCTCTCCACGAGCAGGAACCGGGCCACGCCCGCCTGCTCCGGCGTGAGGCCGACATCGCCGAGCTTCAGCGCGACCGATACCGGGGTGTCGAGGCGGTCGTAGTCGCCCGACGAAACCACGAGCAGGAGCGCAGCGAGCGCCTTCACTGGGGACCTCCTAGAGCCTAGGGGCACGATGGACAGCATGGACGCTGTGCGCGAGACAGCAAGAAGGCTGCTGGGCCTTGCCCACCAGGTCCACAGAGTCCCCCCTGTCCATCCTGTCCATCATCACACCACCTTCGCCAGGGCCTCGCGCATGGCGGCGAACGAGGCCACGATGCCAGGCATCGGGTTGTTCGCATCCAGTTCGTATTCCAGCGAGAAGGGGCCGGTGAACCCGGTTTCCTTCAGCGCCGTGAAGGTGGCCACCAGGTCAATCGTGCCCTTCCCCACCACCACGTCGTGCTTCTGGGCATTGACGTCCTTGAAGTGGAAGCCGTGGAGGCGTTTGGCCGCGCCGATCTTGCGGGTGGCCTCCACAGGGTCGTCGCCCGAGCGGGCCAGGTGCCCCGTGTCCAGGCACACGCCGAAGCGCGGGTGGTGGCCTTCCAGCGCCTTGAGCATTCCGTCGGCCGTCGTCCAGCGCGAGCCCGGCCCGTGGTTGTGGATGCCGATGTTCACGGGATAGTCGGCCAGCACCTTGTCAATCGCGTCGAAGGCGTCGGGCGCGGGGTCCACCGACACCAGCTCGATCCCCACCTTGGCCGCGAACTCGAGCAGCTTGCGGGCGCCCGCCTCGTCCTTGCCGATGCCGCACACGCCGTAGGCGTTGACCTTGATGTTGGCGTCGGCCAGTTTCGCCTGCGCCGCGGCGAGTTCTTCCGGCTTCATCCCCATCGGGAAATGGGCGGGGAAGAACTCCACGAAGCCGATGCCCGCCTCCTTCATCTTCGCCACGGCCTCGTCGAACTTGAAGGAGCGCAACGAATAGCTCTGAAGCCCGAGCCGCACCTGGAACGGCGCCGCCACGGCCGGCTGTTCGGTCACTCGCAGCCGCTCAGCCCACCGCGTGCAGCCGGCCAGGCTCGCAGCCGCGCCCAGCCCGCCCAACCTCAGCAGTTCACGTCGTGAAACGCCGCTCTTGTTGCGAAGACCCATCATCATCGCTCCTTAGCCTCTCCCCGCGGCCAATCATACCAAACCCGTCGGGGAAAGCCAACTGCCTGGCCGCGCAGTCCGAAAAACCAGACGGCCCGCCGCCATACTTGCTCATCGTCCAGATTAAGCAAGTATGGCGGTTTGGCGATTCGCGGGCTTCTACGGCCTTTCTCCCCATACTTGCTCACTTTCTCCCCCACGAGGTTGAGCAAGTATGGCGCCAGGGCGATACCGTGCCCTCCGTGGCCGTTCCTGGCTGTCTGTACCACTTCCCCCCTCAGAGGTGATACAGATAGGAGGGGCGCACGGCCCTGGTAGCTCCCGGTGACAGCCGCCCGGATCGGGGGCCATGCCCTCCGCGCGCTGGAATTGCATTCCGGCCTGTGGTCACATACAATACGCGCAAGTGGCCCCGCGGGTGAGAGGATCGACGCATGGCTTCTGCCGACCCCGTCAGGCATTGGGTCTCGTCTGCGCGAGAGGAACTCCGCGCCGCCCGAACCATGCTCCGAGGGGGCCACTGGCGGCATGTGGTCTTCCTGTGCCATCTCGCCGTCGAGAAGGCGATCAAGGCGGTGATCCAGAGCAAGTCAGGCAAGCTGCCGCCGAAGGTGCACGACCTGCTGATTCTCCTACGCAAGGCGAGCGTCGATCCGCCAGAGGAACTCAGAGCCTTCATCGGGCAGTTGTCGGGACTGAGCATTCCGACTCGATACCCGGACGACCTGCGCGTTTCGGCGAGCACGTTCAGCGGGGCCTTTGCCACCCGTTGCGCCCAGATGACCAGGAAGGTGCTGAAGTGGTTCGAGCAAGCCGTAAGGTAACAGGCATTGTCGCGCGCTATTCGGACGCCATTTCGCGGCGCGGCATCCGCCCCGAGGCCATCTACCTGTTCGGCTCGCGCGCCCGCGGGCGAGCGGGCGCGGACAGCGACATTGATCTTGTGGTGGTCTCGCGCGCCTTCCGCCGAATGGGTTATCTGAGATCACTGGCCCTGTTGGGCGAAGCCGCGGCAGAGATTCTCGAGCCTATCCAGGCCCTCCCGTACACCCCGTCCGAATTCGCCAGCCCTCTCCGCGGCGGCTTCCTCGAAGCCATCCGCCCCACCTGCGTCCCCGTTCTTCCGCCCATGGCGCGTCGATAGCCGCGCCAAGGCGCCGCGCATCTTAGCCGTCGCTGGTCGGCGGCGCAATCTGATGCCCGGCAACCCTGTCCAGCGCCGAATGCCTGCTCTCCCAGTCCCATCCTTGCGCTCTCTGTCGTTCGATGAACCGGGCGATCAGGGGAGACGCATATCCCCCAGGTGCGGCCAGCTGCTTGACGATGGGGTAGTGTTCGGTCAGCAGCAGCTTCACGAGGCCATGATGGTGTTGGGTGTACGCCCGCCCCGCCAGAGCGCAGCCCCTCGTCACCAACACTTGCGTGCAGTAGCCCAAGACCAGTTCGGCATAGCCGTAGTACATCGCCCACTGCCTGTCTTCGTCCGACCTCTGGTGGTAGACACGCGTAAGGTACTCGGGCCTCCAGAGACGGGCCAGTGACAGGACCTCTGGGTACTCCTTGCGGTAGTCCACCAGCTTGTCATAAAGCTCGCCCACATGTCGGTGTGTCTCGGCCTGAAGACCGAGGCGGAACAGCAACCACGCGACTGCAGCGCCAAGAATCGCGGACAATGCCTCAGTCACTTGCTCTCCCTTCTTGCAGGCATGTCGCTTTTCGGCGACGGTCCACCCCGTATCTCACCCCCTCATCGAGAAACGCGTCTATGTTCTCGAACGGGGTCCCCGCGACGATGCCGTTGCCAGCGGCCAGGCACAGGCCGCCATCGGGACGGTCGAAGGTGTCCACGAGGTAACGGACTTCGGCGCGGACCTGCTCAGGGGTGCCCTCGCGGAGGAGGTGCTGGACGTCGAAGCCGACGAGGAAGGTGAGGCGGTCGCCATACTGGGCGGCGACGGCGCGCTCGTCCATCGTGTGCTTCTGAACCGGGTGGAAGACCTGCACGCCGGCCTCGATGAGGTCGTCGAGGGCCTCGGTGTTGTTGCCGCAACTGTGGAGCCAGAAGTGCATGCGGGCGGCTCGGCAGGCGGCGCCGACGCGGGCGTAGTAGGGCTTGAGGAACTCGCGGAAGTGGGCGGGCTTCATCATGAGCTGCCGCTGGTTGCCCAAGTCGTCGCTCGTCCAGAAGCCGTCGGGGCGGAACTCCCGCGCCGCCCGCTCGATGTAGCCGACGTAGAGGCGGCACAACGCGTCGTGCAGCCGGTGGATGCGCTCGGGCTCGAGGTAGTAGTCGGTCATCAGGTTGGCCATGCCGCGCAGGCCCCAAGGGCGCTCGAAGAAGAGGCCCCACCAACCGAAGAGCAGGTAGCGGCCCGCGGCGCGGGCACGCTCGACATGCGGGCGCAACTCGTCGAAGACGGGCGACGCCGCGGGGTCGGGCATCCTGGCGATGAACTCGTCGAGATGGCTCCAGTCCCACAGCGGGCCGCCGGCGTCGTGGCCCTTCTTCACGCCTGCATTCTCACCGAGCCACGAGAGGCCCATCTTGCCCACGTCGAGCGGGCTGAACATCACCATCGCGGCGTCGTGGGGATAGCGGTCGAAGTGCTGGAGGCGCTCGCCGTACTGCTCCCAGAGGCCCTCGCCCCACCACTTGGCCATGACGAGCGGGATCCGGCGGGGGCCTTTGCGCTCCACCGCCTTGATCACTTCCTCCCGAGGCAGCGGCTCGAAGAGATCGGCCATGCGCTCTTCTCCATCTGTCGTAGCCGCGAGCGTCGGGAGCCCATTGCTGGCAATGGGCGCTGCGCCGCTTCTCGGCGCTTCGACAAGCGGGTCGCTTGTCGCTACGGGTGTCGCGGCGGGGGCTACTTCTTGGCAAGCGACTCGAGGAACTCGGCCCACAGGCCGTCGAGCGGCTTGCCTGCGTACTCCTGGAACAACTCCGGCTTGTAGCGCCCATTGCGCACGGCGTCGTTCAGGCGGTTGACAAACGTCTTGTCCTTCGTGCGCACGATCCAGTCGAAGAAGGCGGCGGTGACCTGATAGCCGTTTGTGTAATGAGCTCGGGCGGGGTTGACGCGCGGGCGGCGGTTCGGCGGCTCGTAGTTGAACCAGCGGACCCAGTCGGCGATGCCCTCGGTCACCCAGCCGGGCACGCGCTGGCGGCCGTAGGCCTGCACCACATGGCACAGCTCGTGGATCACGGCGCCGTAGTCGTCGGGGTGCTGCTGGAACCAGCCCTGCATGCACGTGATCGTGGTGCCCGAGGTGGCGGCGATGCCCTTGTCCTGCTTGAACACCAGGCGCACCTTCGTGGGCGGCGTGAAGCCGGGCGCGCCGAGGTGCTCCAGGATCATGGCGTAGTTCTTTTCGCAGAGCGCTCGCGCCTCGGCCGCCCACTGGGCCATGTCGGGCGCCTCCGAGGTGTCCACCGTCATCTCCAGCTTCGGGGCCGCGGGCGGCCGCGCCTTCTCGGCGTCGCCTCCTGCCGCCAGCGTAACGCACGCGACGAGCGCCGCCGAGCACACGAGCACGCGAGCCGAGCCTGGCACCATGGCTTCCTTCCTCTCCAGGGTCCGTGGAAACGACGTCGATGGCCGCATTCTACACGGCTTGCGGCGGCGCGTCCAGCGCCAACCGCAGGCGCGCTTGACAGGGCCGCTCGTTTCGGGCAGACTACCTGCGTCTTGGACGGCACGACGTTTTCCCAGGAGGCCCTGCGATGCGTACACCTGTGTGGTGCCTGCTGGCGCTTGCGGCCGCGAGCGCCTTGGGCAGCGAGGCAGCCGGCGTGCAACTGAAGCAGACGGACGACGCCCTCGAGATCACCCTGGACGGCAAGCCGTTCACCACCTATCGCTTCGCGCCCAAGCCCTCGATGAACCAGCGAATCCTGCGCCCCTGCTTCTACCCCGTGTTCGGCCCGAACCAGACCCAGATGATGCGCCACTACCCCCTCGCCGAGGGCGACCCGAAGGAGACCAAGCCCGACCATCCGCACCACACGAGCCTGTGGGTGGCCTACGGCGCGGTGAACGGCGTAGACAACTGGTCGAACGCAGCCAAGGCGGGCTGGCAGATCCACAAGAGCTTCGAGGCCGTCGAGAGCGGCGCCGAGATGGGCCTCTTCCGCGAAACCCTCGACTGGACCGACGCCGAGAAGAAGCCCATACTGGCCGAGGTGCGCACCGTGCGCATCCCGCGCCCGAGGGACGACACCTATCGCGTCCTCGACCTGGAGATCACTCTCCAGGCGAAGTACGGCCAGGTGGTCTTCGGCGACACCAAGGAAGGCGGCATGTGTTCGACCCGCATGCGCACGGAGTTCCGCGCCGACAAGGACGGCAAGAACGGCCGGCTCGTGAACTCCAACGGCGACGAGGGCAATGCCTCGTGGGGCAAGCGCGCCCTGTGGGTGGACGCCTCCGGCGAGGTGGACGGCAAACGCTACGGCTACGCCATCTTCGACCACCCCTCGAACCTCCGGCACAAGATGCAGGGCCAGCCCGACGGCGTCTACTGGCACTCGCGCACCTACGGCTTGCTCGGCTCGAACCCCTTCGCCATCCAGAGCTTCGACAAGAAGAACCCCGAGAAGGGCACCTACACCCTCGACGAGGGCAAGGAACTCACCCTGCGCTACCGCGTGCTCTTCCATGTGGGGGATGAGAAGGAGGGGAAGGTGGCGGAGCGGTATGCGGCCTACGCCGAGGGGAAGTAGCTGCAAGCTACAAGCTGCAAGCTGCAAGCTGCAAGCTGGAGATGGGTCCGCCGCTCAAGAGGACAGATCGTGGGCAAGGATTACCGCAGGAACAAGGCGTGGCAGAAGTCCGATGCCTTTGCGATCGCCGTGTACGCGGCCACGCGCACATTTCCGCGCGATGAGCAGTACGGGCTGACCTCGCAGGTTCGGCGTGCGGCCCTCTCGGCCCCGACGAATATCGTCGAGGGGAGTGGGAGGCGCACGCAACGGGACTACCTGCTGTTCCTGAACCGTGCCGAAGCATCCATCGAGGAGGCAGGGTACTTGCTCGACTTCGCTCATCGTCTCGGCTACCTTCCGACAGACAAGGCCGCCGAGCTTGCTGCTGCAAAGGAGGAGGCGGCCAGAGTCCTCACTGGCCTCATTGCGAGGATCACGGGTGACCTCGAGAGAGATGGCAGCCGAAGGTGAACGGGGGTGTCGGCTCGCATCCAGCGAGCCCTTTCGCACCCTCGGTCTCTCTGTTCGGAGCTTGCCGCTTGTAGCTTGTGGCTTGTGGCTTCGGGCGATGGTTAGGACTTGGCAATGAACGAAATCCTCGGCCTTCATTACGTCATCTGGCTCGTGCTCGTCCTCTACTTCGCCGGCATGCTGGCCCTCGGCTGGTGGAGCAAGCGCGAGGCGAAGGGGCGCGAGGGCTTCCTCATGGGCAAACGCCAGTTCGGCGTGCCCATGATGATCATGCACGCCTTCGGCGCCGGCACCCACCCCGGCGACGTGACCGGCGTGATGAGCGCCACCGTGAAGTCGGGCGCCTCGGGCATCTGGGTGTCGTGGATGTGGATGTTCGGCACCCCCTTCTACTGGCTCATCGCGCCGATCATCCGCCGCATGCGCTGCCTGACGCTCGCCGACTACTTCGAGGAGCGGTTCGGCAAGGCGGCCACGATCCTCTACGTCGTCATGGCCACCGTGGGCATGACCGTGGCCACGGCCAGCATGCTGCTGGCCACCGCGCGCACGGTGCAGGGGATGATGGGCAAGGCCGAAGTGACTGAGGCCAAGCCGACGCCCGGCGCACCGGCCGCGGCCGCCCCGGCGGCCGCACCCGCGGGGGCCGCCGCCGAAAAGGCGCCCGCGTGGGCCGCCCGCGGCGTGCCGAAGCGCGAGGCCGACATGTGGTTCTACGGCATCCTCCTCACCACCACCGCCGTCTTCATCGTCTACAGCTACTGGGGCGGCATCATCGCCGCGATTCGCACGGACTTCGTGCAGGGGCTGATGATCATCGCGCTCTCGTTCCTCGCCATCCCGGCCGCGCTCGCGCTCCCCCAGGTGGGCGGCTGGTCGGGCGCGGTGAAAGCCCTCTCCGAGCGCAGCACGGCGCAACTGGACTATCTGAGCCTCTTCGACCTCAAGACCTTCTCGCTGGCCACGGTGCTGCTGCTGTGCATCAACTCGCCCATCTCGATGCTGGCCCAGCCCCACCTGATGACCGTGTGCGGCGCGGGCAAGACCGAGTGGGAGGGCCGCATGGGCTTCACCTACGGCAACGTGCTCAAGCGCATCTGCACCATGGGCTGGTGCATCCTGGCGCTCTGCTGGCTCGTGTTCCTCTTCCGCACGGGCGAGCGCGTGCAGCCCGACGCGGCCTTCGGCGACTCGGTGCGGGCGCTCCTCAGCCCCGTGCTCCAGGGGCTGATGCTCGCCTGCGTGATGGCCGCGGGAATGTCCACCGGCTCGGCCATCCAGGTGACGGTGGCCGGGCTGTTCTCCCAGAGCATCTACCGGCGCTACATCCGCCCCCACGCGGGCGACGACCAGTGCGTGCAGGTCACCAAGCTCGCAGGCCTGGCCATCATCGCGGCCGCCACGGGCATGGCCATCTACCTGCGCCACAGCGTGGTCGGCGCCATCCTCGACTACGTCAACATCATGTCCTTCATCGGCATCGCCTCGGCCATGGGCATCCTGTGGCGGCGCATGAACGCCGGCGGCGTCTTCGGCTGCATCCTCCTGGCCGCCGCCTCGTTCCTCTTCACCCGCCACCTCCTCGGATGGAGCCAGGAGGGCCTCGTGCAGGCCGGCCTGCTCACCGTGGCCGACGGGGCACGCTCCTGGACCGCCGACGGCGCGCTCTTCCAGCGTCTCACGGCCCAGGGCCTCCTCGACTGGGCGAAGGACAGCGGGGGCCGGGACGTTCTGGTGTGCAGCCGGTTTGTGGTCACGGCTTTGCCGCTGCTCACGGGCTTCGTGGGCGGCGTCGTGGGCAGTCTGCTCACGCGGCGGCCCAAGGCCGAGGCCGTGGACGCCTTCCTGAAGAGGATCTACACCCCCATCGGCCAGGAGGCGAACCTGGAGCTGCCCCTCGACCAGGCCGTGCCGCCCGAGAAGCGTCTGTGCACAGCCGGCGGGCTCTTCCTCGTCAAGCCCTCCACCCAGTCGTGGGTCGGCTTCCTCGTCACCCTGGCTATCTGCCTGGGGCTGGTCGGGCTGATGCTCGTGCTGCTCAGGTAGAGAGCGCCCCACGCCTCCCAGGCAGCCCCGCCGCGGGAGGGGGCTCGCAGGCGTGGTGGACTCTACGGACGGGATGGCCGCGATGGACGGGACGGACCGAGGAGGGACCGGAGCCTTGTCTACCACGTCCATAGGGTCCGTTCACGTCGTGTCCGCTCCCGCCCGGCTCCGTGCGCAGCCTGTGCGCCGCGCTCGGAGCCGCCCTGAGCACGATGGCCGCGCCGCTGCGTCGCAAGGCTTCCTTGACCCGCCGACGCCGCCGGGCTAGAATGCCCGCGGGAGCCGGGGCATTGCAGTCAGGCGGTCCTGATGAAATACGTCTTCGCCGGCGCCTTTGCGGTTCTCGCCCTGCTCTCGGGCGTGGCGTGGCTGCTCCAGCCGCGCCTGGCCGAGGAGGGCAAGACGCCGCTCGTGTGGATCAGCGACGACAACCCCGCGCGCCGCGAGCAGATCGCCGTCTTCAACCAGCTTCATCCCCAGTACGCCCTCCGCCTCGACCCCTCCAACGTCGGCATGCAGAAGGTCATCGTGCAGTGCATCGGCGGCGTGGGACCCGACCTCTTCGACTGCTACGACGGCTTCCAGCTCTCCGCCTACGTCAAGAGCGGCATCGCGATGGACGTGACGGACGAACTGGCGGCGGCCGGCATCAGCGTCGAGAGGGATTGCTGGGCCGCCGCCCACCCCAACTGCCTCTACGAGGGACGCACCTACGGCTTCCCCACCAATGCCTCGGTGAACGCCCTCTGGATCAACAAGGACCTCTTCGACCGCCACGGCATCCCCTATCCCAAGGGGCCGTGGACGTGGGACGACTTCATCCCCCTGGCGCAGAAGCTCACGGTCCGGGGCGCGAGCGGCCGCATCGAGCACTTCGGGTTCATGATGGACTGGTGGAACTGGCGCCACTTCTGCCTCCAGTGGGGCGGGCGCGTCTACACCCCCGACGGCACCCGCTGCACCCTCGACAGCCCCGAGAACATCGCGGCCGTCCAGCTCATGCAGGACCTCGTCTACAAGCATCACGTCGCGCCGAACCCCGTCGAGGAGGCGGCCATCGCCACCGCGGGCGGCTGGGGCTCGGGCACCATCACCTGGTTCGGCGGCGGCAAGGCCGCCATGGCCCTCGGCGGACGCTGGTGGCTGTGCACCCTGCGCAACTACGAGGGGCTGCGCCTGGGCGCCGTCGAGTGCCCCCACGGGCCCCAACGCGTCTTCCGCGGCTATGGCCGCTCGACCCTCGTGAACCGCAACAGTCCCCGCCGCGCCGAGGCCGTCGCCTTCCTCAAGTACCTGGCCGGCAAGGAATACAACGAGCTGATCAACCGCCAGGCCGACGCCCTCGCACCCGTCATCCGCTACTGCTACACCGACCTCTATCTCCACGACCCCCAGTTCCCGAATGAGGACTTCAATGCGGTGTGGCGCGACATCATGCAGTACGGCCTCCCCGACGAGGTGAGCCCGTTCGTCAACGGCAACGCCGCCGGCCGCATCATCGCCAAGCAGCTCGACCTGGTGAAGAACGGCACCAAACCCGCCGCCGACGCCCTGCGCACCGCGGCACGCCAGATCAACGAGGAGATCGAGAAGACCGTTCGGCGCGACCCTGAGTTGCGCGAGCGCTACGAGGCGCTGACGCGCAAGTGACCGGCCACGAGAAGACCTCTCGCAGGTTGCCAACCTGCGCGAGATTGCGGCAGGGGAACGGAGGCACGTGAAAGCCACGAGCGGACACCAGCGCGACTTCTGGCCGGCGATGGGCTTCCTCATGCCCAATCTCCTCGGCTTCCTCGTCTTCACCGCCGGGCCGGTGCTCTTCTCGCTCGCCATCGCGTTCACCAACTGGGACCTCCAGCGCACCGTGCCCTTCGGCTGGATCGGCCTGCGGAACTTCGCCGAGCTCTTCGGCGACCAGCAGTTCTGGCTCTATTTCCTCAACACTGTGTACCTGATGATGGGGCTGCCGTTCGCCATCGCGGGGTCGCTGCTCCTCGCCTTGCTGCTCAGCCAGAACCTGCGCGGCATCGTGGTCTACCGCACGCTCTTCTACCTGCCCACCTTCACCAGCGGCGTGGCGCTGATGATCCTGTGGAAGGCGCTGTACAACCCCGACTTCGGCCCCATCAACGCCGCGATCAACGCCGTCCTCGGCGCGGTGGGCCTCCGGAACGTCCAGGCCCCCGTGTGGCTGCTCTCGACCAAGAACATCTTCGGCCTCGCCGTGGTGGTCGCCGTGGGGCTCGGGCTGCTGGGCGCGGGCAGATTGCTTCGCGCGTTCGTGCGGGTGCCGGCCCGGGCCGCTCTCGCGGGCGCCGCGTGCGCCTTCGTGCTGTTCCTCGTCGTCTGGCCGTGGGCCAGAGGTCTCGAGGTCGAAACGGTGGGCCTCCGCCGCGAGCAGTGGGGCCTGGGCGCGCGCGACGCGATCATCCTCATGGGCGTCTGGATCGCCATCGGCGGCAACAACATGCTCCTCTACCTCGCCGCCCTGTCCAACGTGCCTCAGGAGCTCTATGAGGCCGCGCAGATTGACGGCGCGGGGCGCTGGGCCACCTTCTGGAACGTCACCTGGCCCCAGCTCGCGCCGACCACGTTTTTCATCGTCGTCATGAGCTTCATCGGCGGGCTCCAGGGCGGCTTCGAGCAGGCCCGCGTGATGACCTACGGCGGCCCGGCCGGCACCACCACCACGCTCGTCTATCACATCTACACCAAGGCGTTCGAGGAGTTCCAGATGGGCTACGCCTCGGCCATCTCCTGGGTGCTCTTCACCATCATCTTCACCGTCACACTCGTCAACTGGAAATTCGGGGCCAAGGAACTGAGCTATTAGACCGCGAATCGCGCGAATCGGCGCGAATGGGAGAGAACGGACGCATGGGTAAGGTAGGGCGTGCCTGCGTGCACGCGGAACTCTCGGCTCCCTCCGCCTGGCGCCGCTGGTGGTTTCGCCGCGGCCGCTTCGGCGCGAGCCACGCGATGCTCGGCCTCATCGCCGCCACCATGCTCGTGCCCTTCCTCTGGATGGTCCTCGCCAGCTTCAAGCCGCTCGCCGAGGTCGAGCAGCTCAACCCCTTCCCCACCAAGTGGCTCCCCAGCAACTACCCCAAGGTCTTCGAGCAGATTCCGTTCGGCCGCTATTACTTCAACAGCCTGTTCGTGGCCGCGTGGGTCACGTTTCTCCAGTGCCTCACCAGCTCGATGGCGGCCTATGCCTTCGCGCGCCTCAGGTGGCGGGGCCGCGACCACGTGTTCCGCCTCTACCTCGCCACGCTGATGATCCCCGGCGTGGTGACCATGATCCCGAATTACGCGCTGATGGTGAAGCTGGGCCTGCTCGACTCGTACGCCGGGCTGATCGTGCCGGCCGCCTTCAGCGCCTTCGGCACCTTCCTGCTCCGCCAGTTCATGCTCACCATTCCGCCCTCGCTCGACGAGGCCGCGGCCATGGACGGCGCGAGCCACTGGCAGGTCTTCTGGGACGTGATTCTGCCCCTGGCCCGCCCGGGCCTCATCACCCTGGGCATCTTCACGTTCCTGGGCAACTACGGCTCGTTCTTCTGGCCGCTGATTCTCATCAAGAGCGAGCACCTGCGCACCCTGCCCATCGGCATGTTGTACTTCGACACCATGTATGGCCGCCAGACCAACCTCATCATGGCCGCGAGCGTCATGAACATCATCCCCCTGATCCTCCTCTTCATCGTCTCCCAGAAGTTCATCGTCAAGGGCATCCAGCTTGGCGCCGTGAAAGGATAGGAGGAGACTCATGCCACGTGGAATGAGCCGGCGCGGGTTCCTGGGCGCACTCGCAGCTTCTTGCCACCTCCTCAGGAACGTGCCGGTCAGTGCCGCGCCGGCGAGGCGGCCGAATATCATTATCATCCTCGCCGACGACATGGGCTTCTCCGACATCGGCTGCTACGGCAGCGAGATCGCCACACCCCACCTCGATGCCCTGGCCAAGGGCGGCCTCCGCTTCACCCAGTTCTACAACACCCCCCGCTGCTGCCCGTCGCGGGCCACGCTCCTCACCGGCCTCTACCCCCACCAGGCCGGCGTCGGCCACATGGTCGGCGACTACGGCGTGCCCGGCTACCGCGGCTTCCTCAACGACCGCTGCGTGACCATCGCCGAGGCCCTCAAGCCCGCAGGCTACACCACGCTCATGGTCGGCAAGTGGCACATCGGCGAGCAGCGCCCCCACTGGCCCGTGGACCGCGGCTTCCAGCGCTACTACGGCCTCGTCAGCGGCAGCTCCAACTACTGGAAGATTGACCAGGGCCGCCTCTTCGCCGAGGACGACAAGCAGACAGACCCCGACGAGAAGGGCTTCTACGCCACCGACGCCTTCGGCAACAAGGCCATCGAATACGTAGAACGGTTCGGCCGCGGCGACAAGCCCTTCTTCCTCTACCTCGCCTTCACCGCCCCCCACTGGCCCCTCCACGCCTGGCCCGACGACATTGCGAGATACAAAGGCCACTACCTGAAGGGCTGGGACAAGCTCCGCGAGGAGCGCCACCGCCGCCAGATCGAAATGGGGATCTTGGACGCCAAGTGGGCGCTGACGCCCCGCGACAAGGCGGCCCCCGCCTGGGACGACGTGGCCGACAAGGAGATGTGGGACCTGCGCATGGCCGTCTACGCTGCGCAGGTGGACCGCATGGACCAGAACATCGGCAAGCTGGTGGCCAAGCTCCGCGAGCTGGGCAAGCTCGACAACACCCTCATCCTGTTCCTGACCGACAACGGCGGCTGCGCCGAGGCCGTTGACCGCGGCAAGCCGGGCGTCCCCCCCGGCGGCGTGGACTCCTTCCTCAGCTACCACCTGCCCTGGGCCAACGCCAGCAACACCCCCTTCCGCCTCTACAAGCACTGGACCCACGAGGGCGGCATCGCCTCGCCCCTCGTCGTCCACTGGCCCGCCGTCATCAAGAACGGCGGCACGTTGACCCATCAGGTGGGCCACACGATTGACCTTATGCCCACCTGCCTTGATGTTGCCGGCGCCGAATATCCCAAGACCTTCAACGGCAAGGAGATTCAGCCCCTGGAGGGCAGGAGCCTGCTGCCCGCGTTCGAGAATGTGGGCGGGGCCTCCGTGCCCCGCGTCCTCTTCTGGGAGCACGAGGGCAATCGCGCCGTGCGCCAGGGCAAGTGGAAACTCGTCTCTAAGCACCCCGGCGGCTGGGAACTCTACGACCTGGAGGCCGACCGCACCGAACTCCACGACCTCGCCGCCGCCAACCCCGACAAGGTGAAGGAACTCTCCGACCTCTACGACGCCTGGGCCAAGCGCGCCAGTGTCGAGCCGTGGCCCGTGCGTCGCGCCGGCGCCGAGAAGGGCGGCAAGGCGGGCAAGGCACAGAAGTAGAGAGCGAGCGCAACCCGCCTCCGCAACCAACCGCCTTCCCGCCCCTGAGGAAGCGCCCGTTCGCCCCTCATTCCTGCCGAAGCGCTATTGCCAGCCGACAGTTGACATTCTTAGCTCATCAGGGCTTGGTGATCCTGGCGTGGCAACCGCCGGACATCGTGGGACGCGGGCGGCAGCGACGGCGGGATCTCACCATAACCCTCTATGCCTCAACGCCTTACGCTTTCCGGCCATTCCCGCTCCCATACTTGCTCATCGCGCAGATGAGCGAATATGGCCGGAACCGCGAGAATCGCCCATTCTCGCCCATCTACCCATGCTGTATCACTCTCCCCCTCACAGGGTTGATACAGCATGGGCAGGCGGCGCCCGCCAGCCGCGGGCGCGCGCCGCAATCGTAGGTGGCTTCCCTCGTCCTTATGCTCTGCTCCTTTCTCTCGTCCCCACGCTCTGCTCCCCTTTCTCGTCCCTACGCTCTGCTCCCTTTTCTCGTCCCTACGCTCTGCGTGGGGACGCGCCTCTTGGCCGCTCCGCGGCCTCTTCGTCTTCGCGGAGGAATTGACGCGGGAGTCACGAACCTCCCGCGGGTTCCAAACCCGCTGGAGGTTGGGGTTGCGGCAGGTTGGGGTTGGACGCGGGAGCGTCCGGATCATCGCCCCCACGCGGAGCGTAGGGGCGAGAAAGAGAAGATGACGGAGCGCAGAGGCGAGAAGGAGAAGGTGACGGAGCGTAAGGCAGAGAAAGGTGAAGAAGTAAGCCCCCCAGCGCCCACCCTTCCTGTTACCCTCCCGAAGGGATTGGAACCTTCAGGAGGGATGGCCGCTGGAATCGCACCAGAGGGGACAGTTTTCGGAAGCCGCGCGCAAGTCATCTGCGTTCAGCGACTTCAGACATCGCAACTGCCTCAACCCCGAGGAGCCAGACTTGACGCCTTCCCCCTCGGCAGACGGGCCTGCGCCTTACGCCTGGACACGAGGGACGTAGTTGGGGTTGGGCTCGGGAATGCGGGCGCCGACGGTGGGCAACCACTCCTGGAGGCGAGCCGTCAGCTCGCGCGCCAGCTCGGGCTCCTCGCCGGCCAGGTCGCGCTCCTCACTGACATCGTCGCAGAGGTTGTATAGCTCGACGTGGCGATCTTCGAAGAACTCGATGAGCTTCCAATCGCCCGCGCGGACGGAGCACCCGGGCGCGCCGCCCTGGTTGCTGTAGTGGGGGTAATGCCAGAAGATGGCCTGGCGGTCGAGGCGCGTTTCGCCGCGCAGGAGCGGCAGGAGGCTCACGCCGTCGCAGTGCTGCTCGGGGAGCGGCGGCAGGCCGGCGGCTTCGAGAAAGGTCGGATAGAAGTCGGTGCTCGTGACCGGCACGCGGCACAGGGTGTCGGGCGGCGTGACGCCCGGCCAGCGGATGAAGAGGGGCTCGCGGGTGCCGCCCTCGTACATCCAGCCCTTGCCCTCCGCGAGCGGGGCGTTGCAGGTCGGGCTGCCCTCGGCGGTGGCGAGGCCGCCGTTGTCGCTGGTGAAGACGACGATCGTGTTCTCGGCCAGCCCCTCGTCGTCCAGGGCGTCGAGCAGCCGCCCGATGTTCTCGTCCATGCTCTGGATCATGGCGGCGTAGCCGGGGTCGCTGTGGAAGAGGCGGCGGGTGATCCGCTGGTCGCGCTTGTGGTCGCAGGGGAAGTGCTCACCGAGGGCGAAGGGGTCGCGGCGGTCGAGGCCGAGCGAGGCCGCCTTGGCCTTGTACTTTTCGACGTAGGCGGGTTTGCCCTGGATGGGGACGTGGACGAGGTAGTACCAGAGGTTGAGGAAAAAGGGCCGGCCGTCATTGTGGCGGATGAGGCGGATGGCCTCGTCGGTGAGGCGGTCGGGCAGGTACTCGCCCTGCGGGCCGTCGGGCAGCATGGGGTTGCTGTAGGGCGCGAAATAGCTGCGGGGCATGCCGGCGTCCCAGCCGCCGATGTTGACGTCGAAGCCGTGGTGGTGGGGCCAGTAGGGCTCGTGGCCGAGGTGCCACTTGCCCACGTGCCAGGTCTGGTAGCCGCCCTCGCGGAGCGCGCGGGCGAGGGTCTTCTCCTCGCGGGGCAGGTAGTGCAGATAGGGCGTCGAGAGCAGCCGCCCCGTGGCGGCGCCGGCGATGAAGTTGGTGATCTGCACCCGCGCCGGATACTTGCCGGTCATCACACTGGCGCGGGTGGGCGAGCAGACGGGGCACGAGGCGTAGGCGTCGGTGAACCGCACGCCCTGTTGCGCCAGGCGGTCGAGGCGGGGCGTCTCGTAGAAGGGGCTGCCCATGCAGCCCAGGTCGGTCCAGCCCAGGTCGTCCATCAGGATGAACACGATATTCGGCTGGGGCATGGCAGCTCGGCCTCCTCGGTTCGGGCGTGGAGCATCCCCTCCCCGCTCAGGTCGTGAGCCCCATGAGCTTGCGGATGTAGTCGGCGTTGCGCTTGCAGTCGGCCACGGCGTCCTTGGATGGGCAGGCGGTCTCGAGCACGATCCAGCCCCGGAACTCGATGGCCTTGAGGGCTTCGGCCACGGGCTCCATCTTCACTCTGCCTTCGCCCAGGTAGCTGCCGCCGTCCTTGAAGTGGATGCAGGGGCAGAGGCGGCCCTTGAGCGCGCGGATTTCGGCGGGCACGTCGTAGCCGTGGCCCGTCGAGTTGCCGATGTCGTAGTACACGCTCACGCCGTCGGTCCCGATGGCATCGAGGATCTCGAGGTTCTGCTTGGCGGAGCAGGTGTTTTCGAGGCCGAGGCTCACGCCGGCCGCTTTGGCCTTCGGCGCGATCTCTTTCAGGCGGGCGACCAGAGCGTCCACGCGTTCTTTGATGAGGCCCTTGCCGTTGCGCAGGCTGGACTCCCCGCCGAAGAAGGGCACGAGGATGCCCACGGCGCCCAGGTCCTTGGCGGCCTCGATGCACTGCTCGAGCCAGGCCGGGCCGCGCGGGTCGGTGGCCACGGGATTGCCGTTCAACAGGTCCATCGAGAGCGACGACACGGCGACGCCTGTGGCCTTCATCTGCTCCTTGATCTTCGCGCGGCGGGCGGGGTCGGCGATCTCCAGCGTGTCCTTCGGGCCGCCCACGCCGACTTCCACGCCTTCGAGACCCGCCTTCTTGGCCCCGTCGAGGTTGCCGCCGAAGTGGCGCGCGGCGATGCGAATCCTGGGCGCGGATGCCTCGGCAGCCAGCAACTGGGGCGCCAGCGCCGCCCCGGCCAGCCCCGCCGCACTCCCCGACAGGAATACCCTTCGCGTCAGACTCATCCTGTGCTCTCCTATGATGATTCGGCGGTCCGGTTCGCAACGCCGGCCAGGATAGCGCGCAGCCAGCCCCCGAGCAAGTGCCCCCACGGGCGGCGCGTCAGAAACCTCTCATCACCCCGGCGCGTCTGCCGTAGATCAGCTTCCCGGGGAAATCCCAGAGGAGCGCCTTGGTCACATAAAAGGGGCCGCCCACGGCGTACTGCATAGCCACCCCCGTGTAGATGGCGGGCGCCTGAACCACGTCCACACTGAACTGGCTCGCCTCGCCCTGTGCCACCTGGTCCACGAGCAGCAGCGGCAGGCCGACGAGCAGCCCTGGAGCCAGGCCGGCGAGCATTCCCCCGTAGAAGCCCACCTGAGCGGGCACGCTGACAAACGCCGACGGGTCGTCGGCCAGCGGGGTCGGGATGTTGTAGGGGTGCGTCCGCGAGCGCGTCGTGTGCCAGCCCTGCGCGTTTGCCCCGGTCGCCATCGCCCCAGCCAGCAGCAGGAGCGCCATCGGCCATCGCATGCTCACTCTCCTTCCGCCCTGATTATACCGCGCGGCTTCGGCAATGCAATGCGAGGAGGCGCCCCCGGGTGCGGACCGAAATCGTAGGTCGTTTCTGTTACGGGCGTCCCCCGAACAGGGGAGGGCCCGATGCAGACGTAGCCGCGAGCGTCCCGCTTGCGGCCCTCTTGATCCGTTCGACAAGCGAGACGCTTGTCGCTACGAGAATCCGCAACAGGAACTGCCTACGGAAATGGCCCACACCCGGCGCCCCCTACTGGTAGATGAGCCAGGCGGTGGCAGCGCAGGGCTTGCTGGCGGTGAAGCGCACCCAGTGGGCGCTGTAGCCGTCGGGGAACTCGTGCTTGATCCTCTGCCCGCTCGGCACGGTGATGGCGGCGTAAGGCACGAACTCGCCACTGGTTAGGAAGTCTACCTCGACGGTGAAGGTCACGGCCTCCCCGGCGTCGTGGGCGAGTTCGAGGGTCTTCTTGTCGAAGCCGGTCATAAGATAGGGGTCGGACGGCTCGCCGCGGTTGACAGGCGTCTTGAGCCACGGGCCGCCTTGGCCTTGGGGCTTGCCGAGCTGCCACAGGTCGTCCACGGCGCCGAACCACAGGCCGGGGCCGTCGGGCGCGCGGAAGAGGTGGCCATCGGGCTGAGCGGCGGCGAGGGTGCCCGACAAGACGAGCAGCCCACGCCAGGTGCAGTAGTCATAAATCCTCTTGCCGTGGGCGCATACGGGGCGAATGCCGGCGAAGCTCTCGCGCGGGACCTCGTAGAAGTGCCCCCCGACATTGAGGAGGTAGCGCTCGGTGATGACCTCGCGCAGGGTGCGGCAGCCCTCGGTGGCGTCGGCGGCGGGGTCGAGCTTGGGCAGGCGGAAGGTCTTGCCGCGGACCTTGGCGATGACCGAGGCGGCGTCGGAGCCGAAGGCGTAGACGCCGTAGGTCCTCTCGGCGAGCCCCCTCTTGGGGGTCGCACCGGCGAGCAGGGCCTTGGCCTTACTGCCCAAGTCGTCATCGGGGCTGGGCTTGCGAAGCTTGATGGCAACGTCCTGGCCGACCTCGTAGAGGGCCCCATCGCCTGTGAGGAACCACAGCCGGTCGTTGGCCGGGAGGAGCACGCCGTCGGCGACAGCCCTCTTGTCGTCGAGGGCAGGAAACGCCTGGAAGACCCTGGCGGCTTCGGGCGTGCGGGCGACGCCGCTGGTGGAGTAATGGAAGTAGGCCGTGGCCTTGCACTCGCGGCTGGCGGTGAGGCGGAGCCACACGGCGGCGAGGTCGGGCGGGAAGATATGGCTCGCGTAGCCGCGGGCAGGGACGGTGAGGGCGTGGAGCTTAGTCCAGTTGCCATCACCCTTTACGTCGGCCTCGACAGTGAACTCGACGGGCGCAGCGGCATCGTGGGAGAGGTGAAGGACGCGCTTCTCGAAGCCGTCGCAGAGGTAGGGGACGGAGGGCTCGCCCGCCTTGACGGCGTCGGCGACCCACGGGCCGCCCCAACCTGCGGGCCGGCCCCACTTGGCCAGGTCAGCGACGGTGCCGAGCCACAGATTCGACTGCGGCTGGCCGCCCAGGGGATTGCCCATGACCGACGTGTCGTCGGAGGCGATGACGAGACGGCCATTCCAGTGGCAGAAGTCGGGCACCATCCGCAGATGCGTGGCGAGGGGGCGGAAGCCGGCCGTCTTCCCCGGGCGGAAGTCGGGCGGGAACTGGTAGAACATCGAGGGGAAGTCGAGGAGGAAGCGCCCCTCCCCCACCTCGCGGATGCGCGGCCATTCGGTGAACCAGCCGTGGTCGGGCACGTGAGTGTAAGTGCTTTGTGGGTAACGATATGTGTGCCAGGTACCCTTGTCGAGCACCTTGAGGATCAGCGAGCGGGCGTCCCACCCGATGGCCCAGAGGGGGACGTCGGGGCTGCGGTCGTCGGGCGCGCCCAGGATGCCTCCGGGGCCGGTGACTTCGGTGAACTTGTCGTGCTGGACGAGCGTCCACCGGTCCGCCTTGCCGTCCCACTCGGCGAGCGCTCCGCCCTTGCCGTTGTTCGTAATCACCACGCGCCCCTGGCCCGTGTAGCCGCCCTTGCCGTGGGTGCCCGTGACCCCCAGCTTCTGCACCACGCCGAGCTTCCTGCTCTCGAGCGTGTGGACGTCCAGTTCGAAGAACGAGCCTTCCATGTCGAACACGTAGACCTTGTTCTTCGGGTCGGTGAGGTGGCGTGCGACGGCGGTCACGCGGGCCTTGATGTAGTAGGGCCGCACCTTGCCGCCGGCGTCAATCGTGTAGGAGCCGATGATGAGTTGGTTGGACTCGCGGTGGACAAGCCGCCCCGCATGCGTGCCGCCGTTGCTCTCGGGGCGCTGGACGAGCTCGAGGTCGGGCGTGACCTGGTAGAGCTTGCCATCGCCGTAATGAGCGGGGTACGTGATGAACCACAGCGACCCGGCCCACGGCACGACCGCCCCAATGCCGCACTCGCTCTTCGCCTGCGACAGCGCGGCCAGGCTCGGGTACACGCCACTGATGCAAAGCGGCTCCTTCGGCACCTCAGCGCCTCCTCGCACACGGGCACTCAACACCAGGGGAAGAACCCACACGAACCGCCGCAACGCGCGCCACATGGACCAGTGCTCCTCACGGAAGTCGGGCCCTGTCTGGGATCGGGCTGCAACAGCATAGCAGGCGCCCTGCGGTCTGCCAAGCCCGACTTCACCCTCCGGGTGCGCCCCGGAACAGTAGGTGGCCCTGCTCCTGGGCGGCGGATTCCATGTGGCACAGCCGTCCTCGGCTGTGCTTGTGGGCGGGACGTCCCCGTCCCGCGGTTCGCGGCGTGGGGACACGCCGCCCACAATGTCCCCCACAGATGGGGGCGCAGGTGCCGCACGGTCGCCTATTTTGCCGGTTCGCACCCCCACCCCCCTCGAGCCCCGCTACTCCTTCACCTGGAAGACCGAGACGTCGTCGAGCGTCCCGGCCAGAATGTCCAGTTCGGTGCCCTTGTCGGCCCGCCAGAACAACGGCGCGCCGCAATCCTTGCAGAAGGACCACACGCCGTTGCAGTCGCACTTCGCCTTCGAGGCCGCGCGGAACGACGCCGGCGCGCCGGCCGTGATCGCGAAGCCGCTGCGGGGGACGGTGACGTAGGGGGCATTGAGCGCGCCCGTGGCCCGCTGGCAGCCGCGGCAGTCGCAATAGCTGCACCTGACTACCGGGCCTTCAACCCTGAACCTGACCTGCCCACAGTGGCACTGGCCGGTGAGCGGCTTGGCCGGGTCGGGCGTGGCGGCGGCTCCCTTCGCGACGACAGCGGCGGCGGTGACGCTCACCGACGGGACTCGCCGCTTCGACGCGGACGGCGTCCCCCCGCCGCCTGGCCCCAGGCGGTGCAGAGAGGAGTGGTCTGGGACCATCATGAAGAGGCACATCCACACGAATGCCACCAGGGCAGCACCGCCCAGTGGCCACACGACCCAGCGGAAGCGTACGTCCATGGCTCATCCCTCCTGCTCAGTCGAGGCGATGCTGTGCAGCCACCATCTCACCTTCCGGTCGCGGCCAGATCGAGCCTGGCGCTCGAAATACAGCTTCATCTCGACGCCGGCGGCGGTGCGCACGCGGTACCAGTGCTTCCGCACGTACTGCTCGTCGCTGCCGGACGTGCATGGGCCTGTCTGACGCCATTGTTCGAGGACTTCGGCGATCGTGTGCTCCTCGCCCCGCCAGCGGAAGCGCATCGGCAGGCCCGGTTCGCCCGTCGCCATGCGGCGGGTGTCCACGGACTCGATGACCGGCTCGATGGATTCGCCGATGAAGTGCCTGATCACCTCTATCCTCTACCGTCCCTCCAGGACCGAGGTAGTCCTCTCGCACCCAGCCCACACGCGGGACGCGTGTGGCTACGGCGGGACGCACGGGCATCGCCCTGGCGTCTGGCCCGAGGAGGAGCGGGAAAGCGTGCCCAGGCCCACAAGCGCGAAGGGCCGGCTGGGCGCATCGCCGAAGGTGATGTAGTGAGCCGCCTTGGCCAGGCGTCTTGAGGGAGGCCCGATATCGTCGAGCGACTCCAGGCGGCCCTCGCGTCGCGCGGCGAGCAGGCGGTCCACTGCCACCGGCCCTAGGCCCGGCACCCGCAGCAACTCGTGCCGCTCGGCGCGATTGACGTCCACGGGGAACCGCTCGGGGTGGAGGCGCGCCCAGGTCTCCTTCGGGTCGGCGTCGAGTGCCAGGCGGCCGGCGGGGTCGAGGGGAATCTCCTCGGCCTCGAACCCGTACTTGCGCAGCAGCCAGTCGGCCTGGTAGAGGCGGTGCTCGCGGGTGAGCGGCGCGTCGGGCGAGGGCTGGGGCGCGCGCTCGCCGGGCAGGCTGGGGTCGCCCAGGCCGCGCTGGTAGGCGCTGAAGTACACGCGGGCCACGCCCCAGCGGCGATAGAGGGCGCCCATGGCCTTCACGATGTCGGCGTCGGACTCGTCGGCCGCGCCGACGATGAACTGCGTGCTCTGGCGCACGCGGGCGAAGGGTGCGCCGCGCGCGGTGAGCGCGCTGATGCGCTTGAGCGGGCGCACGATGTCGCGGAAGTAGTCCTTCGTGCGCGACAGACGGGCGAAGGCGGCGGCCGTGGGGACCTCGACGTTGAGGGAGACGCAATTGGCGAGCGAGAGCGCCTCTTCGATGGCGGCGTCGGAGGCGCCGGGCAGGATCTTCAAGTGCAGGTAGCCGTGGTAGTCGTAGCGGCGGCGCAGAATACGGGCGACGGCGGCCATGCGCTCCATCGTGTGGTCGGCGCCGCGCACCACGCCCGAGCTGAGGAAGAGGCCGTGAACGCTCCCGCGGCGAACGAAGTCCATGTAGGCCGCCGCCACCTCCTCGGGCGTGAGGGTGGTGCGGGGGGTGTCGCGGTCGGAGCGGAAGGGGCAGTAGCGGCAGTCGTTCACGCAGGCGTTCGAGAGGAGCGTCTTGAGCATCACACAGGTGCCGCCGCGCGGCAGCGAGGCGGGATAGACCTACACGCCGCCCGGGCCGCGGCGGCGATGGTCGTCGTTGTCGCGGGTGCCGCAGGCGCACGACAGGTCGAACCGCGAGGCGTCGGCAAGGGTCTGGAGCTTTTCGTGCGCGTCCATCGAACAGAACCTCAGTGTCGTGGACAGGATAGAGTCAGGATACTGCCCCCGGGCCAGAGGGTCAAGGGCAATCCGCGGCAATTCGGGTTTGGAAAGACGGCGGTTTTCTGTACACTAGCGGGACGCTGTGTCGCCCCCCAACGGCAAAGGAGTCGTGATGCGAAGAGCAACCGTCGTCGCCTGCCTCGCCCTCGCCCTCTCGCTCGCCCGGGCCGAGAACTGGCCGCAGTGGCGCGGGCCGTTCTTCAACGGCTCGACGACCGAGACCAATCTGCCCGCCAAGTTCAGCGACACCGAGAACGTGCTCTGGGCCACCCCCCTGCCCGGCGCCAGCGGCTCGACGCCCATCGTGTGGGGCGACCGCATCTTCGTGAGCACAGTGGACGCCTCGACGAACGACCTGCTGGCGATGTGCCTCGACGCGAGGGATGGCAAGGTGCTTTGGTCGCACAAGACGGGCAAGGACCGCCAGTTCGCCCGCAACAACATGGCCTCGGCCTCGCCCGTCACCGATGGCAAGACGGCCTGGTTCTTCTACGGCACGGCCAACCTGTTCGCCTTCGACTTCGAGGGCAAGCTGCTGTGGCACCGCGACCTGGAGAAGGACCACGGCTTCAACGCCCTGATGTTCGGCTACAGCTCGAGCCCGCTGCTCTACAAGGGCAAGCTCTACATCGTGGCGATCCGCAGCCAGCGGCCCAACGCCTATGGCCCGCCCCACACGCCCACCGAGGGGCCCACCCCGTCGTATCTGCTGGCCATTGACCCCGCCACGGGCAAGGACCTGTGGCGCCAGGATCGCCCGACCGATGCCGTGGGCGAGGCCCAGGAGGCCTACAGCACGGCCATCCCGTGCGAGCTGGGCGGGCGCTCGTCCGTCCTGGTCTATGGGGCCGACTACCTGACGGCCCACGACCCCGAGACCGGCAAGGAGCTGTGGCGCTGGGGCGGCTACAACCCTAAGAAGATCAACCACTGGCGCATCGTGCCATCGGCCGTGGTGGGCGATGAGCTGATCTACGTGGTCGGCCCGAAGTACTCCACCCTCTTCGCCCTCAAGCCGGGCGGCAGCGGCCTCGTGGGCGACGACCACGTGGCCTGGACCTTCGAGAGGCGCATCCCCGACGCCAGCACGCCCCTCTACTACAAGGGCCAACTCTATCTCCTCGACGACGATCGCCGCGTGCTCACCTGCGTGGACCCCAAGACAGGCAAGGCGAAGTGGCAAGGCGATATTCCGGGGCGCACGGTCATCCGCGCCTCGATCACGGGAGCAGACGATAAGTTATACATTATCAATGAGTTACGCGAGGCCACCGTGCTCGCCGCGGGCGACGAGTTCAAGATCCTGCACGAGGTGAAGATGGGCGCCACGGGCCGCGGCTTCACGCGCTCGACCATCGTCGCCGCCAACGGCCGCCTCTACATTCGCGCCGCCGAGACCCTCTACTGCATCGCAGCCGCGAAATAAGCGGCACGACGGATTCACTACGCAAGAAAAGCGCGTCGGGTATTGACAGCCTCCGGACACCAGGGTATATTCCATATATCACGCCGTGATGCAGCGCGGTGTGGTGTCTGATGCCCTCCGCCGCCTGAGAATCCGGGCGCATCTCCGCCTCGTCCACCCCTGTGCCGTGCGCCCTGTACCGTCAAGGAGCATGGTCTATGCCTCTGACCCGACGCGATTTCGTGAAGGCATCCTCGGCCGTCGCCGCCGCACTTGGCTTCGGGGTGCTCCGCTCCCGCGACGCCTCGGCTGTTCCAGGAGGCCAATCGGTCGTGTGGCTCCAGGCGCAGGCCTGCACTGGCTGCTCGGTGTCGCTGCTCAACAGTGTGAGCCTGATGACCGTGGACGACCTCCTTCTACGCACGCTCGACGTGAAGTACCACCCCAACCTCATGGCGGCCGCGGGCGCGAAGGCCATCACCGCCGCCAACGACGCGCGGAGCAAGGGGGGATACGTGCTCGTGGTCGAGGGCGCCATCCCCACCACAGCCGGCGGCATCTGCTGCACGCTGTGGCCGGGCATGACCGCCGTGAAGGGCGTGCAACAGTTCGCCGCGAACGCCGCCCTCGTCATCGCCGTGGGCACGTGCGCCTCGTTCGGCGGAGTCTCAGCGGGCAAGCCTAACCCCACCAAGGCCGTCTCGGTCGCCCGCGTGCTCAAGAAGATGCCCGTGATCAACATCCCCGGCTGCCCCGCCCACCCCGACTGGGTGGTGGGCACCATCGCCCACGTGCTCAAGTACAGGGCGGTTCCGCCGCTGGATGCCCTGAATCGCCCCACCGAATTCTACGGCAGGAGGATGCACGACCTGTGCCCGCACCTTGCGGCGTTCAACAGGGACTTCCAGCGCCGTCTGGGCCATGCGGGCAGCAAGAGCTGCTTTTCCTGCCACAGTGTGCGCGATGGCGAGGTCAAGGGGCCCGACCGCCTGAGCGACGGCGGCTGCCTCTATGCCTTCGGCTGCAAGGGCCTCACCACCTCGTGCGACTGCCCCAACCGCCAGTGGAACGCGGGCGCGGCCGGCTCCACCGGCGTGAACTGGTGCGTCGGCGCCCACGCCCCCTGCATCGGCTGCACCGAGCCGGGATTCCCCGATCGCATGTCCCCCTTCTACACCCCCTCCGGCCCCGGCGTGGACGACGATGACGACGACGGCCACGACCGCGACGATGATTGACGGCGGACGGCCTACAAGGAGCCCCCAATGCGCAGAACGATCAACGTCGGCCCCGTGACCCGCGTGGAAGGCCACCTCGACATCGAGGTGACGGTGGACACCGTGAACGGCCAGGACCGCGTGGTGGACGCGAAGAGCTCGGGCACCATGCTGCGCGCCTTCGAGCTGATCCTCCTGGGCCGCGACCCCTTCGATGCGCCCCACTACACCCAGCGCATCTGCGGCGTGTGCCCCATCTCGCACTCCATGGCCTCGGTGCTCAGCCTCGAGGCCATCTTCGGCGTCGCGCCCACCGACAACGGCCGCATCCTCCGCAACCTTGTGCTCGGCGCCAACTTCCTCCAGTCACACATCCTGCACTTCTACCACCTGGCCGCGCTCGACTACATTGACACCGCCGGCCTGATCGATATGGCCCCCTGGATGCCGCGCTACGCGAGCCGCGACCTGCTCAGGGGCGCCGACGCCGCGCGCCTGGTGGGCCACTACGTGGATGCACTGGCCATGCGCCGCAAGGCCCACACGATGGGAGCCATCTTCGGCGGCAAGCTGCCCATCGCCGTCACCTTCCTCCCCGGCGGCTCCTCCGAGACCGTCACCGTCCAGAAGATCGCCGACTTCCGCAAGCTGCTCGACGATCTCCGCGCCTTCATCCAGGACGTGTATCTGCCCGACCTGCTCCTCGTAGCCACGCGCTTCCCCGAGTACGCCGGCATCGGCCGCGGCTGCGGCAACCTGGTCGCCTACGGCGTCTTCGACCTCGACGCCGCCGGCGCCAGCAAGCTCCTCCCCCGCGGCACCCTCACCGACGGCAGGCTCGGCCCCCTCGACCCCGCCAGCGTCGCCGAATACGTCCGCTTCGCCTGGTACGACAACAAGACCACGGGCGCGAACCCGGCCGCCGGCGTCACCAGGCCCACCGCCAAGGGCAAGGAAGCCTACTCCTGGGTCAAAGCCCCGCGCTACGCGAAGAAGGTCCACGAGGTCGGGCCGCTGGCGCGCATGTGGATGAGCGGCGACTACCGCAACGGCATCTCGGTGCTCGACCGCCTGGCCGCCCGCGCCTACGAGGCCGAGAAGGTGGCCATCGCCATGAACGGCTGGCTCAACGAGCTCGTGCCCGGCGGCCCCACCCAGGCCCCTACCAGCGCCGTGCGCAACGGCGCCGGCATCGGCCTCACCGAGGCCCCGCGCGGCGCACTCGGGCACTGGACCCGCGTGACCAGTGGCAAGCTCAGCCACTACCAGATCATCACGCCTACGGCCTGGAACGCCTCGCCCCGCGACGACGGCGGCCAGCTCGGCGCCATCGAGCAAGCCCTTATCAACACCCCTGTGGCCGATACCACCGAGCCGCTTGAGGTCCTCCGCGTCGTGCACTCGTTCGACCCGTGCCTATCGTGCGCCGTGCACATGGCGCGGCCCGGCAAGCCATTGCACACCATCGTCCTGAGCGCCTGACGGCTGCGTGGGGGATGCTTGCGGACGGGAGGCGACGGGTTCAGGCCTGGGCAGCCTGCGCGCCGGCGAGCCAGCCGGCCATGGCGGGACACGTCTCGCACACGGCGACCTCCTTCTCCCAGCGGCCGCCCTTGCGCTCCGGGCAGCGCTGGCCGTGGAGCAGCCAGCACAGGTCGCCCGCGCCCAGTTGATGCACAGGGCAGGCGTCGCGCGTCTCGGGCTGGCAGGCGGTCACTTCCCAGCACGGGGCCGGAGCGCCCAGCGTCTGGCGCCGCTGGAGGTAGCACAGGAGCGCGGCCGCCTTCTGCACGTGCACCGGCACCCGCCGCCAACCCTGCTCGTAGCTCTGAACCGCGCGCGTCGAGACGCCGAGCAACTCGGCGAGCCCGCTCTGGCTCACCCCCAGTTGCTCGCGGACCGCGCGCAGCAGCCGAAATCGCGACATCTCCCACCCTCCTGGTCGTTTCACCCCGACATCGGCCCCGCCCGTCACCAGGCATTATACTCATTCGCGGCCCTGTGTCCAAGCCTCTCCCTGATTCGCCGGACCGTCGTCGCGTCGGGCTCGAAGGGCAGCGGAGGCGGCGTGGGGATGGCGAGTTGCTGGTTCTCGGCGAACGGGGTGTCAGCGAGCTTAAGGTTGTAGGCCAGCGCCGCAAGCGTGGCCAGGTTCACCACGTCGAGCGCGTTGTAGGCGAGCAGCGTCTCCAGCGCGCGCTCGTTCCCGTTGTTCTGGTAGTCCCACCAGAGGAGCACGGCGAAGAAGCCGTCCACATCGGCCAGGCCGCCGCGGTCGAGGCCGAGTTGGCGCTCGCAGCCCTTGAGGCCGCCGCGATAGCCGAGGCTGGCGAGCGGGTAGCGCAAGTCAAGGTGCGCCTGGCGCATCGGCAGGCCGAAGTAGTGGCGGATGAACGGCAGGTCAAAGCACTTGCCGTTGTAGGTCACGAGCAGGCGGTAGGCGCCAATCTCGTCGCGGAAATCGAACAGGTTGTCGCCCTGCACGTAGTGGCGCAGGCGCTGGCCGTCGTAGAGGCAGATGGTCGTGATGTAGTCGTCGGGGCCGCCCATCCCGGTCGTCTCGATGTCGAGGTAGGCGACCGAATCGCGGAACTCGGCGAACAGCCGCCACTGCTGGTCGGCGGGCAGCCGCGCGGCGAACCACGCCGCCTCACGACCCGCCAGCCGAGTGAGCGACTCCTCGGCCCCACGGCGCACCGGCTCGGCCTTGTGGGGCGGCAGGGGCAGCTCTCCCCTTGCCGCCTGCCACGACCCCACGCCCGAGCGCCACAGGTGCCGCTCCGTCCGCGGCCCGATCCCGCGAATGTGGCAGAAGGTGTTCTGAAGCATCGGCGACCACCTCGTGAGCGGCCCGCACTTCCATCTCCCCGCCTTGCTTCAATCTACAATCTACATCTCCGGAGGCCCCGCCGCAAGCCTCTCATGCCGCCGCCGACGGCCGCCCGGTGCCCGTTGCTCCCGAAGCGGCGGCGCGCTACAATTCCGTCCCGCCTCGGGGGGATATGCGATGGCGGCGAAGGAGACTGGAGTATGCCCCGCTGCTGCGTGACGGGAACCGTGCTGGCTGCGTGGGGGATCGCGATGGCCGCTACTGCTCAAGACTACGTGACGTGCACGAGCTTCGCCCAAGTCATGGCCGCGGAGACCCAGGTCAACGTGACCCGAATCTCGGACCCCGAAGGCCAGTACACCGGGTTCTTCTTCTACCAGTGCCTCCAGTTCGACCCCACCGACCGGTATGTGTTGGGCATGAGGGTCTATATCCAGAACCGGGAGGTCCGGCCAACCGACCGCGCCGACATCGGCCTGATCGATCTCCAGGACGGCTGCAAGTGGACGAAGATCGGCGAGACCACGGCCTGGAACTGGCAGCAGGGCGCCCGAGCGCAGTGGCGGCCCGCCTCCAACGAGGTCGTGTGGAACGACCGCGCCGACGACAAGTCGCACTACGTCTGCCGCGTCTACGACTACAAGACCGGCGCCCGCCGTGTCCTGCCCCGGCCCATCTACGCCCTGTCGCCCGACGGCACGACTGCCCTCACCCACGACTTCGAGCGCATGAAGCACGGCGGCACGGACTATGTGGGCATCGCCGACAAGTACGCCGCCCAGTTCGCCCCTGCCGGGACCGGCATCTGGAAGATGGACATGGCCTCGGGCGAATCGCAGCTTCTCCTCAGCCTGGCCCGGATGGCCGAGATCGCCTACCCCACGGAACGCCCCGCCGCGGGTTGCCTGTATTTCTTCCGCGAGGGCTGGAACCCGTCCGGCACCCGCTTCATGGCCTTCGTCAAGGAGCCGAAGAGCGGCCTGGACAAGGCGTTCACTATGACCCCCGCCGGCGCCGACATCCGCTTCTTCTACAACGCTCCCAGCCACCATTGCTGGCGCGACGACGCCCACGTGCTCGAAGGCAGGAACTATCAGCTCTACGCCGACGATGGCACAGGGAAGCCCGAGAAGCGCCTGTGCGACGCCCCCCACAACGGCCACGTCAGCGACCTGCCCGCCCCTGGCGGCCCCTGGCTGCTGTCCGACACATACGTCATCGGGGGCTGCCAGTACCTCTTCCTCTTCCACGTGCCCAGCAAGCTCTACGTGCCCCTCGCGAAACTGCGGTCCACCGCCCAGGGCGGCATCCACAGGGTGGACCTTCACCCGCGGAGCAGCCGCAACGGGCGACTCGTCTGCATAGACGCCACCCACGAGGGCCGGGGCCGGCAGATGTACCTTCTGGACATCGGCCCCATCCTCGACCGCCCGCCGGGCCGCTGACCCCTCCCGTGCGCCCGTGTATGGTCTCACATCTTCAAGGGCGTGTTGCCCAAAGCCTGGACGAAGGGGCCGGGTTCGTAGTGCGGCCTTCAGGCCGTACGGATACGGGCTGAAGCCCGCATTACGAACGCGCCTGCCCTGTCGCGCGATTCGGGCAACACGCCCTGAAGGCTTGACACCGCGAGCTGCGAAGGTATTGGAGCCTTCGGGGGGGGGGTGCCATACTTGCTCAACCTTGAGGGGAGGGAAATGAGCAAGTATGGCAGGAAAGGGCGTGGAGCCGCCCGGATCGCCAAAGCGCCATAGTTGCTCACTCCGGGGGATGAGCAAGTATGGCGGCCGTGTCTGGTTTCCCGGACTCAGCGGCGCCGGAAGGCGTCGAGGGCGGCGTCGTAGACGTGCTTGAGGGGCACGCCGGCCTCGGCGGCGGCGCGGCGGCAGTCCTCGTACTCGGGGGCGGCGTGGACGAGGTTCTTGCCCATGTGCCCGACCTTGACGCGGACCTTGCCGTAGCGGGTCTCGACGTCCACGGATTCGCGGCGGAGCTTCCGCCGCGAGGCGCGGGTGCGGCGGATGCCGAAGGTGGAGGTCTCGGTGAGGATGATCTGCTCGATGGCGGGAGCGTTGCCGGGCTCGACGATGGCCTGAAGGATGACGCCGGGGCGGTTCTTCTTCATGTGAATCGGGATGAGGAAGGCGTCGAGCGCGCCGGCGGCGAAGAGGCGGTCGAGGACGTAGCCGATGATTTCGCCGGTGATGTCGTCGAGGTTGGCCTCGATGACGAGCACCTCGTCGCTCTCCTCGGTGGCCTCGGCCTCGGTGGCCACGTCGCCAACGAAGAGGCGGAGCACGTTGGGCGGGGTCTCGCGGGTGGCGGTGCCGGCGCCGTAGCCGACGGCGGTGACGGTCATGAGCGGCCGGGGTCCGAAGGCGTCGGCCAGGGTGGTGAGGAGGGCGGCGCCGGTGGGGGTGGTGAGTTCGCCCTCGACGTCGGTGCCGACGGTGGGGAAGCCCTTGATGAGTTCGGCCGTGGCGGGAGCGGGGACGGGGAGGCGGCCGTGCGCGCAGGTGACGAAGCCCATGCCGGTGCGGATGGGGCCGCAGACGACCCGCTCGATGCCCAGCAGGCGCAGGCCGACGACCGAGCCCACGATGTCCACAATCGCGTCTACGGCGCCGACCTCGTGGAAGTGGATCTTCTCGGGGGGGCAGCCGTGGACGCGGCCCTCGGCGTCGGCGAGGCGCTGGAAGACGGCGCCGGCCTGGCGCTTGTCGCTCTCGGGCAGCCGCGAGTGCTCGATGACGTGGAGGATTTCGGGCAGGTTGTGGTGGCGGTGCTCGTGGTCGGCGGCGCGGGGGCGGCGTTTGGGCTTCACCTCCACCTTGGTGGCCGTGATGCCGCCGCGCTGCACTTGGGTGGCCGTGAGGGCGTAGTCGGCGACCGCGAGTTTCTTGAGCTCGGCGCGCAGGGTGTTGAGCGGCAGCCCGGCGTGCACGAGGGCGCCGAGCATCATGTCGCCGCTGGCGCCGGAGAAGGGATCGAAGTAGGCGATTCTCACAAGGGTTCCTTTCCTGGAATCCGCTGTTCGCGGCCCGCCGCGGGCGCCGGGGGGCAGCCGCAGGGCGCCGCGATACGCCGCACGCCCGTGAAGCCCCGCCCGGGGCTTGCGGCTTGCGGCTCGTGGCTTGAGGCTTGCCGCTTGCGGCCTGGTTGCCTGGGGGTTACGGGTTGGCCTTCTCCTCGGGCTTCTTGAGGAAGTCGTCGGTGAACTCGACGGTCTTGATGTAGACGAGAGGCGGCTGTTCGTCGCGCTTCTTGTTGGGCACGCCCGCGGCTTGGCGGTTGTTGAGCTTCTTGTAGAGCACCCAGCTCTCGCGTTGGCCGTCGAGGAGCTGAATGGTGAATTGGCCCACGCAGTCGCCGACCACGCTCGTGCCGTCGCGGAGGGTGATGGTGGTGAGGAACTGGGTCCAGAGGTAGCCGGTGTCGAGGTAGACTTTCTCGCTGGAGCCCTGGTTCTTCCAGCGCCAGTCGCGCTCGAACTCTTCGATCTCGGGCTTGACCTCGATGCGCTGGAGGTCGGCGAGGAAGTAGTCCTGGTGGGCGCGTTGGGCGCGGTTGTAGATGCGCAGGGGCTTGTCGGCGCGGGCCCAGACGTGGCCTTCGAGCACGCGCTGGTCGGAGTAGGTGATGCGGGCGGGCCGGGCGTACTTCGGGAAGGCAACCCGCTCGCGGAAGGGGTTCACGTGCTCGGGGCGGGTCTTCTGGGCGCCGCCCTGGTCGGGTTCGGGCGCCGCCTTGTCGTCGGGCTCGGGCAGCGGGGTGGGACGCGGGACGATGGGTTTGCCGCCGGGCTTGTCGAGCTCGTCATCGGTCGGGGCTGGGAGGCTCGGTTCCTCCTTCGCCTTGGGCTTGGGTTTGGGCGTCGGCGGCTCGGCCTCGCCGGCCGTCGCCAGTGCGGCCAGCGCGACGAAGGCAAAGCCCCACCAGCGCTTTGACATCTCGGATCTCCCGTTCCGGCTGACTGAGGAGTGCGATGCGCTTGTGCCCCGACGAACCGGCGTCGGGCGCGAAGCACGCCAGGAGATATTGAAGCACGAAGGCGACGACGAAGGCGAAGACCCCCACGGTGGCCGACGTGAAGGCGCAACTGGGCCACGGCGAGAAGAGCCTGGCGAGCGACAGGCCGCGCAACTGGGGGTTCGCCGCGGCCCACAGGCCGATGCCGAAGCACAGCGCCATTGTGATGCCTGCGGAGGCGAGGCCCGACACCAGGGCACGGTGCAGCCGGCGAGTCCTTGCCGCCATGTCCCGCTCCTCCGTGCCCGCCGCGGAAGCATGATAGCACGGCGGAGCGGGGCGAGTCAACCCCCCTCCCCTGGCGAAATCGCCGCCGGGCGGGGGGACTGGGTTTCACTTCTCCTTCACGAGCCAGATGCGGCTCGTGCCGGGGGCGAGTTCGACGGTCTCGCGGAAGGCGAAGGGCGTCCAGCCCGGACTGGAGCGAAGCTCGGCCTTCACCGCCTCGTCGGTCGGGTTGTGGGCCTCGACGAACCACACGCCCGGCTCGTGCCACGCGACCTGAATCTTCGCGTCCCTCTTGTCGCACGTGACCGGGTGGCCGATGAAGATGTCCATGTCGCCCTCGTTCAGGTCGAGCTGGGCCGAGGCGGTGCCGTCGCGGATGGGCAGGGCTCGGACGTTCGGCCAGGTCCGTTTGCGGTCGAGGAGCCAGACGGACCAGCGGTCGTTGAGGTTGGCGACCGCGGCCGGCAGAAAGCCGGGCATCTCGGCCTTGGGCATCTTCGCCTCGACGCCCACGCCCTCGCCGTCGAGGAGCCAGAGGAGGAGATTGTCGAGCTGCTTGCCCCGCGTGATCGTGGACTGATAGCCCGTCTTGCCTCGCTCGACGATGCCGAACTTACGGGCGAAGTCGAGCATCCGCTCGGTCTTCGTCCCGCTCGCGGCCCCCGCGAAGCCGATCGCGTAGGCGACGTGGTCGCCCTTGGCGAGTTGCCCGCCTTTCGGCGCGAAGTGAAGCGAGATGTGGCCCCCCTTGCGGTAGCGGTATTGGAGTTCGTTGTCGAGGGCGATGAGCAGCGCCGAGCCGCCCTTCTCCTCGAGCGTGGCGAAGGTGCCCTGCTTGAACTCGCCCTGGCAATCGGGGGAATCGGGTGTCGCAATCACCTTGTCGCCTTCCCGCAGGACCCAGCCGGGCATGTTCGCATTCATCACCTGGAGTCCATCCTTGCCGAGCGCCGCGGCCTCCTTCATCACGACGTTCGTCACGTGGGTGCCGATGCGGAACTCGCCGGGAATCCAGTTGCAGGCATAGGTCCGCGACCAGCCGGAGAGGAGCTTCGTGGGGACGAGCCTGTGCCAGCCGCCCCAGGAGTTGCCCCAGCCGTGCTGGGGCTGCTCGTAGGGGTGGCCAAGGGGGGTCTTCTCGGCCTTCTCCTCGGCAGGGTCAAAGGCGTAGAGGTAGTCGGTCTGGCCGACGGCGACTTCGGGGCTGATCAGGTAGGTGTGGGGATAGGCGAAGAGGTACCTCAACTCGCCGGGCGGATGGAAGGAGAAGTCGAGGGCAACGGTGGGGAAGCCCAGCGGCTGACCATCTATGGGGAGCGTCGGCGAGTTCATGGTCAGGCAGACGGCTGGCTGGGCGACAAGGCGGAGGAGGCCCTTCGAGGGGGTGATGCCCATGTTGCCCTGGAAGCTCACCTGGGTCCACGTCTGGCCGCCCTGGCGGGTGCGCAGCCGGCAGTTGCCCAGGAAGTTGCAGCGGTCGGAGCAGAAGAACTCCTCGCAGAGAAGGTTGCGGTTCCAGAACTGGTCGCCGATGGCCTTGCGGCCTTTCGTGTCCTCGACCTCGAGGTAGAGGCCGAGCTGCTGGCAGTTGGAGAAGGTGATCTCGGTCTCGAAGGACTTGGCGCCCTTGGGCAGCCAGCGGCGCAGGACGCCGCGGTCGCCGTCGTGGAGGATGACCGACTTGAGGCCGTCGTCGGAGGCGACGCGAAAGCCGACGCGGAACTCCCAGAGGTCGGGCCGCCACCAGAGGCCGTTGGTGGAGGTGAGGCGGTTGGGCCCGCGCCAGGCGAGAATCTTCGGGCCGTTGGTGATGTATTGCCCGGCGTTGCCGCTGAATGACCAGGCCTGCTCGTGCCACTTGGTGCGGAGCCGTTCGGGCGGGCGGAAGGAGACGACCCGCCAGCCGTCCTTCGCCCGCTTCGCCACCTGGGCGGGGCTGGTGATGATCTCGAAGGCCAGCGGTGCCTGGCAGGCGCCGAGGCCCATGAAGTAGCGATAGGTGTCGAACGCCTCGTCCACCGGCTTGCCATCCTCGAAGCTCACGATGGGAAAGGAGTTGTAGAGCTTGTAGTCGGCGGGGTGGAGCCAGTTGTCTTTGTGGCGCCAGAAGCCGCTGAGGATGTGCTGCTGCATGTATTCGTTCACGTAGTCGAAGTAGGCGGCGGTGCGGTTCGAGCGGTTGGTGGCGAGGCGGCCGTCGGCGAGCACCATCGAGGGCTTTGGGAACTTCACCTCGTCGGCGAAGGCGTAGAGGTGGTCGCCCTGGGCGTCCTCGTAGGTGAGGCCGGGGATGGCGGCGAAGGTCTTGTCGGAGGCCGCGGCGCACTCGGCCACCAGCTTGTCCCACTTCGCCTGGTCGCTCTTGAGGGTGTCTTCGAGGAAGACGATGAAGGAGAGGCCGGCGGCCTTGGCCGCGGCCACGTAGTCGGCCACGGTGCCCGTGCCCGACGAGAGGGCGGTGCGTGCGCCGATGAGGCCGGGGTACTGCGGATTGTCGGTGAGCGGCCCCTGCTTCGTCCAGTCGTACTCCTTGGGGATTTCCCAGGGTTTGACGGGCTGGTTGAGGACCGTCTCGGGCGTCGTGGCGCCGCCGAGGCCCGCCTTGAGCGACGGCTCGGCGAGCCAGCGGAAGGCGTTGGCGAAGATGCGGAGCCAGTCGCTCGGCTTGCCGCCGGCGCCGGCGGTGAGCATCGCCTCGGCGGTGGGGCAATTGGTCGGCGGCGTGAAGAGCCAGTAGTAACGGATGGCCATCACAGCGAGGCGTCCCTTGCCGACCTCGCGTGTCGCCATCAGCGGCGGGGCGGAGGCGATGCCCGCCTTCGGAATCCAGGGGCGGAGGTAGTCGTCGTGCCGCTCTGCGGGGACGGACTTGGTCGAGGCGGCGGCGCGGACGACCACCCGCCAGTCGGGCGAGAGGTCGAACGACATCGGCGGCTCCCAGCCCGTCGTGCTCGCGGCGGTCAGGGTCAGCACCCCCTTCACGCCGTCATTGAAGGGCGGGGCGACGTCGCTGGTCCAGAAGAGGCGGCAGCCCATGATGTCGGTCGCCAGGTTCTTGGGGTCGGACTCCTGGAAGATTTCCCAGCGCTCGCGCGCGCCGAGCTGGGCGAGCCATTCGAGCGTCGCCGTGAAGTTCTTGCTCTCGGACCAGGCTTCGGGATTGCAGAGGAACAGGCCGCCGCCCTTGGCCAGGAAGTCCTGCGCCGCCTTGCGGTCCGCGTCGTTCAGCGTCCCTGCGACAACGACGTTGAACTTCCCCGCCGCGAGGCGTTCGGCGAGCTGGCCGTGCTTGCAGGTGTCGAGTTCCACGCCCATCGCGTGGAGCGGCTTGGCCGCGTAGTCGGCGTGAACCCCGCCGACAAAAAGCACGGCGGGCAGGGCCTCGCCGGCGTGGGCCTTCGGCCACACGAGTAACAGGAACGCTACTGCGCACCACCACGGCCTCTTGCTCATCGGGCTTGTCTCCTGTGTTCTCAGTTCACCAGGAACTGGAGGAGGCGGGCGGCGTGGCCCTGGCTCTTGGGGTTCTTGTCGGCGGACACCCGAAGCGTGAGCTCGTGATCGCCGGGCTTCAGTTCGGCGTCGAACAGGTAGGCCCATGGGATGTGAAGTCCCTCGCTCCATTGGGTGAACTGGTCGAGCTTGCGAAAGGGCGCGCCGTCTATGCTGAACTCCAGAATGCCCACGTCGTAGCCTGCGGCCTCGAGGACGCCAATCGCGGTGCCGTTGAACTTGAGCTTGAGCGTGGCGCCCGGCTCGTTGGCCTCGAGGACCGGGCAGTTGACGAATTGTTTCCTCGTAGCGCCCTTGGACGGCTTCCAGTTGGGCACGAGCTGCCAGCCGCTCCGAACCGTGGCTTCCTTGATGTCCACGAATCGGCCGCGGCCGTAGTGCTGCGGGTCGAGAGGCTTATCGGGCAGGGGGTGCGGCTTCACCGCGGCGTCGGCGGGGAGCGGCTCCTTCCAGGCGGCGTCGAGGAAGCGGCCAATCGAGGCGGCGTAGAGCTGGTGGCCGAAGGGCGAGGGGTGGAGGCCGCCGAACTTCTTCCAGTCGAACTCCCCGTTGTCAATCCGCAGCGTCACCTCGCGGGCGAGGTCAATGGCCGAGACGCCGTAGTGTTGCGCCACCTTCTCGTGCGCGGCGATCTGCGGGGCGACCTGGCCCTTCCGCACGTACTCCATCTTGTCCTCGTCGGCGCAGTAGAGGATCACGAGGTCAATGGCGGGGTTGAGAGTGCGGGCCTGGCGGATGATGCCCTCGACGCCCCGGATGCTCTCGGTCGCCGTGCGGCTGTTGTGCAGGTCGTTCACCGCGAACTCGAAGAACAGCAGGTCCACCGGCCCCTTGGGGAACACCGTGCTCTTGAGGCGAAAGGGCGCGAGCGTGGTGTCGGTGGACGAGATGCCGGCGTCCACGAAATCGAAGTCGGTGTCGGGGTATCGCTTCTTGAGCAGTTCCTGCGTGAACACCCGCCACCCGTTCGCCTCAGTGATCGAGCCGCCGAGAAACGCCACCCGCGCCTTCTTCTCGCGCTCGATCTTGATCCGCGAATTGGCCAGGCTGCCGCGGAGGGCGAAGCAATGGTCGGGGTTGCTCCCCATGCCCTGCTGTCCTGCGGCTGCCGCCGCAGCCGCCACAATCGCGAGCGTCGCCATCATCGTGTTCTGTCCTCTTGAGGGGTTGGAGGCGGAGCCGATTCCCTTGCCTCGTCGTCGCCTGCGATGTCGAGCGTCGTCCAGCCGAGGAGAAAGTCGAGAAACTGGCCGAAGCTGAAGCCGACCCGCGCGCTCGGGGCGATGAGAGTCGCTCCCACGTCCACCTCGAAGGCGTCCACCAGCTTCGGTCCGGGCGCGCGCAGCCCCCGTCCGCGGCCGCCGACCGCGAGAGCAGGAAAATTGATTCCGAATCCCGACGCCACCAGGCGATAGAGGGGAGAGCACTCGCGCTGCTTGACGTCGGGGAACCAGCCTCCGCCGGCGTCCGACCGGGGGGCGTTGCGCCATTGACAGTCAACCAGCAGGAACGGGGCGATGAAGGCCAGCAGCAACGGATCATCGTGGCCCGCCTCCTCCCCCGTCAGCAACGCCACAGGCACAAGGACGTTGAGCAGCGGGTAGCCGAAGTGCACATTCCGGCCGTTGCCGTGTCGGGGTCCGACGGGGTGGCGGCCGACGAAACCGGCCATGTGGCTGCCCGACGCGCCCACGCCCGCTGCAAGCCAGTCTGTCGCGGCCAACTGGATGTCGAGTCCAATGCCCGTGCCGGCCTCGGCTCGGAAGCAATCGGCAAAGTCGAGCCCACGGTTCCGCCAGTAGGCCGCGGGGCAGGCGCAGCCGGCGGCGAGGAGCACCAGCCCGATGAGAGCAGGCCAGGTGCAGCGCATGGAGCGCCTCCGCGCTATCGTTTGAGGTCGATGTCCTGGCGCTCGCCGAGGGACTCGTTGACAACGACGAGGGCGCCCCTGTCCTGGGCCAGCAGTTGCTCGTTGGCGTTGAGGAGTTCGATGCCGTATACGGTGCCGTCGGGAGCCATGTCCACGTTCAGGGCGTCGCTCGCGCGGATGGTCTCGACGCCAGTCGCCTTCTCGCGCAGGCGGATGTAGGCGATGTTGTAGCGGGGGTCGTAGGTCAGTTGCATCGTACAGGTTCCCTGCTCCTGCACGCACAGTATAGCGCGCGGCGGGGGGAAAGCAAGGATGCCAACCCCCAGAGGAGGAGGCTGGCATCCTTGGTGGCGTTCTTGGCTCAGCGGCGGCTTCAGCTCGCCTGGGCGGCAGCCGCCGCCTTGGCCTGACTGGCGGCCTCGCGGTCGAGGAGTTCCTGCCACTTGCGGTCCACCTCGGCCTGGAGTTCGGCGATGACCCTCTCGCCGCCGGGCTTGAAGAGGTGGGCGAAGCGGCCCTGGGGCTTGAGCCACTCGACGAGCGGCTTCTTCTCTTTGGGCTTGTAGTTGATCTTCCACACGCCGTGGTCCACCTCGAAGAGCGAGAAGAAGCAGGTCTCGACGGCCAGGCGGGCCATGGCCATGGACTCCTCGACCTTGCAGCGCCAGCCGCGATGGCAGGGGGCGAGGACGTTGAGGAACGTCGGCCCGTCAATCTCCAGTGCCCGCTGGACTTTGGCCATGAGGTCGCGGGGGTTGTAGGGGCTGGCCTGGGCGAGGTAGGGCAGGTTGTGGCCGAGCATGATGGCCGTGAGGTCCTTGCGGTTCTGCTCCTTGCCGCCGTGGACCTTGCCTGCGGGCGCGGTGGAGGTGGCGGCGCCCTTGGGCGTGGCGCCCGAGCGCTGGATGCCGGTGTTCATGTAGGCGTGGTTGTCGTAGCAGATGTAGAGCATGCGGTGGCCGCGTTCCATGGCGCCGGAGAGCGACTGGAGGCCGATGTCGTAGGTGCCGCCATCGCCGCCCATGGCGATGAAGTTGATCTTCTTGTCGGCGGGGATGCGGCCGCGGCGCTTCAGGGCGTTGTAGGCGGCCTCGGCGCCGCTGATCGTCGCGGCGGAGTTCTCGAAGGCGTTGTGGATGAAGGGCACGCGCCAGGCGGTGTAGGGGTAGATGGTGGTGACGACCTCCATGCAGCCGGTGGCGGAGCCGACCACGGTGTCCTTGCCGGCGGCGAGGAGGAACTGGCGGATCATCGAGGGGGCGGTGCAGCCGGCGCACGCGCGGTGGCCGCCCGAGAGCAGCTCGGGGCAGTCGGTGAGGTCTTTGAGGCGGATGGCCATTCTGAAGCCCTTTCGGTGTTAGGTTATCGGTGTTCGGGGTTCGGGGTAAGAGCCGAAGACCGTTTCATTCCCTCACTCCGATATAGCGCGCCTGGGCGGCATCGGCGCCTTTGGAGACGGCCTCCAGGTCGCGGAAGATGCCCACGATTTCGTCGGCGATGATGTCGCGGCCGCCGAGGCCGTAGACGTAGCTGGCGAAGGGGGCCGTCATGCGGCCGTAGGCGGCGGAGCGCACCTCGTGGAAGAGGGGGCCGCCGTTGAGGCCGTAGGAGATGGCGCGGTCGAGCACGCCCACGGCCTTGGCGTGGCGGATGGCCTGGATGATCTGCGGGCCGGGGAAGGGGCGGTAGAGGCGGATCTTCAGGAGGCCGGCCTTCACGCCTGTCTCGCGGAGCGCGTCCACGGCCACCTTCGACGTGCCGATGGTGGAGCCGAGGCCGACGAGGACCAGCTCGGCGTCGTCGAGGCGATAGCCTTCGAGGATGCCGTAGGAGCGGCCCGAGAGGGCGCCGTATTCGCGGCTCACGGCCTCGATGACGGGCAGGGCGCCCTCGATGGCCGCCTGCTGCTGGCGACGGGCCTCGTAGTAGTTGTCGGGCAGGAAGAGCGCGCCGACGGAGTACGGGTGCTCGGTGTCGAGCAGCGAGCGCGCGGGCTGGTAACTGCCCACGAAGGCGCGGGCCGGCTCGTCCTTCAGGATGTCCACCACCTCGCCTGTGTGGCTGATGATGAAGCCGTCGAGATTCACGATGGTGGGCGTGAGCACGTCGGGGTGCTCGGCGATGCGGAAGGCCATGAGGGTGTTGTCGTAGGCTTCCTGCGAGTTTTCGCTCCAGAGCTGGATCCAGCCCGTGTCGCGGGCGAGCATGGCGTCGGAATGGTCGCAGTGGATGTTGATGGGGCCGGACAGGGCGCGGTTGACGAGGGGCATGACGATGGGCAGGCGGTAGGCGGCGGCGATGTAGCACACCTCCACCATCAGGGCATAGCCCTGGGAGCTGGTGGCGGTGGCCACGCGGGCGCCGGCGGCCGAGGCGCCGATGGCGGCGCTCATCGCGCTGTGCTCGCTCTCCACGAGCACCATCTCGCTGTCCACGAGCCCGTTGGCGTGGAAGTCGGCGAACTTGTGCATCAGCTCAGTCTGCGGGGTGATGGGGTAGGCCGGGACCACGTCGGGGTTGGCCTGGCGCAGCGCCTCGGCGGCGGCGTCATTGCCCGTCAGCGAGACGCGGGTCTGCTCAGCGATGGTGGCCATGGCTTGGGTTGCTCCTGGGGGATTATTCTTTCGGGCCGGCCTCGGACTCGAGGACCATGGAGAGCGGCTTGCGCTTGTCGGGGCACTCGTGGGCGCAGATGCCGCAGCCCTTGCAGTGGTCGTAGTCAATGCCCTTCATTTTGCCCTGCTCGGCGCGGATGGAGGAGTCGGGGCACAGGATCCAGCAGGTGAGGCAGTGGCTGCACTTGGCGGGGTCCCACACGGGACGGTAGGTGCGCCAGGAGCCGGTGCGATACTGGGCGGCGTTGCCGGCCTCGGGGATGGCGCTGCCGATGGGCATGGTCTTCGCGGTCAGGGGCTCGCTCTTGGTGCTCATTCGCCTTGGACCTCCTGGTAGGCGCGCTGGACGGCGGTAATGTTGCCCTGGACGACGGCGGCGCCGAGCTTCTTGAGGAACTTCTTCTCGATGTCGTGGAAAACGGTCTCGAGCTTCATGAAGCCGCTGACGCGAAGGAGGGCGCCGATCATCGGGGTGTTGGGGATGGGGCGGCCGATGGTCTCGATGGCGATCTTGGTGGCGTCCACGGTGTACACCTTGCCGTGGCTGACGCCGAGCCGCTTGCGGATAGCGGCGGGGGGTTCGGGGGTATTGACGATGATGGCGCCGTCGGGCTTCAGGCCGTCGGCCAGGTCGTCGGCGCCGATGAGCGTGGCGTCGAGGATGACCACCACGTCGGGCGCGGTGATCGGGCAGTGGAGGCGGATCGGCTCGGAGGCGATGCGGGTGTAGCCGCGGATGGGCGCGCCCATGCGCTCGGGGCCGTACTCGGGGAATCCCTGCGAGTACTTGCCCTCTTCGAGGGCGACCTCGGCAACCATGGTGGCCGCCGTCTTGGCCCCCTGGCCGCCGCGGCCGTGCCAGCGGATCTCGGTGAGGTCCTTTGCCATGTCGGGCTCCCGTTTCCAAGGTACACACAACAGCCTGCCGCAGGGCAGGCCGGGCTCGGGCGGGGCGGGATGCCTCGCTCCTGCCGGGGAATCACAGATCGGCGTCGGTCACCCTCGACAGGTCGTCCAGCAGGTACGAGACCGACTGGTACCGCGCCTGGGGGCGCGGGTCAATGGCCTGGAGGATGATCTTCTCGAGCGGGCGGCTGACCGAGGGCCGCACCGTGCTGGGCCCCGGGATGGGGGTGTTGAGCACGATGGTGAGCGCCTCTTGCGGGTCGTCGCTCGTGCGGTACGGCTTCTGGCCGCACGCCAGCTCGTAGAGCGCCACGCCGAAGGCATAGATGTCGGTCCGCTCGTCGAAGTGGTTGTGGCGGATCAGCTCGGGCGCCATGTAGGCGGGCCGGCCCGTGCGGCGCCCCGTGTCGCGGATCCGGTCGTTCTTGTGCGCGGCCACGCCGAAGTCGATCAGCTTGGCCGTGCCGTCCGCCGCCAGCATGATGTTTCGCAGGCAGATGTCGCGGTGGATGATGCCGCGGCTGTGCACGTACTCGAGGCCGCGGGCGGCCTGGCGCATGATCTCGATCTTCCGGCCCTCGACCAGCGGCGACTTGATCTGGAGCAGCGAGGCGGCATTGCCGCCCGCGAGGTACTCCATGACAATGTAATAGTGCCCGTGCTCCCTGCCGCAGGCGATGGTGCGCACCACGTTGGGGTGCTGGAGCGCCAGCGCCCGCTCGCCCTCCCAGGGCTTCTTGAGCTTCTGCGTCAGCTTGTCGGCCACGCGGTCGCCGTACTCGCTGAGCACCTTGATGGCCACAGGCTCGCGCGTCCGCACGTGCTCCCCGCGGTAGAGCGTCGAGATCCGCCCCACCGCGATCCGCTCGGTCGCGCGGTGCTCGCCGTACACCGACGGGTCGGCGTTCTCGCCGTGCGAGCCGAAAAGCCGATCGAGCAGCGCCACGTCGCTCTCCGCCCTCTAGGGGAGTTCCCACGGCCTCATTATAGTCAGCCGCTGCCGGGGAGTCAAACACGGCTCGCGGCCGCCCGATCGCGACTTGACAATGGGCCGCCGCGCGGTAGACTGCATCGGCGGCGGCGAGGGGAGCCGCCGCAAGGAGGCGGGATGAACGGTGTCTTCGCCCTCTTCGTCGTGGGCGGTATCCTCGCGGTGGTGGGCCTGGCCATTTTCGGCTGGCTGGCCGAGAAGAAGCGCCGCGAGGCATTCGCCGCCCTCGCGGAGCGCCTGGGCCTGGTCTTCAGCCCCGGCCGCGACCCCGCGCTGCCGCTCCGCTACGGCTTCCTCGACGCGCTGCGCCAGGGCGACAACCGCTACGCCTTCAACATCCTCCGCGGCGACTACCAGGGCTTTCCCGTCCAGGCCTTCGACTTCCACTACGAGACCCACTCCACCGACTCCAAGGGCCACCGCCAGACCCACCACCACTACCTCAGCTTCTTCCTCCTCGAGCAGCGCCGCGACTTTCCCGAGCTGCGCATCTACCCCGAGGGCTTCTGGCAGAAGTTCGGCCAGATGCTCGGCTTCGAGGACATTGACTTCGAGTCCCTCGAATTCTCCAGGGCCTTCTGCGTCCGGTCAAAGAACCGCAGGTTCGCTTACGATGTGTGCCACACGCGCATGATGGAGTATTTGCTTCAGCACCGCGACCTGTCGCTCGAGATCGAGCACACCGCCATCGCCCTCTCCTTCAACCGCCGCCTCAAACCCGAGGAGATCCCCGCGCGCCTCGACCAGCTCGTCCAGATCGTCAACCTGCTTCCCGAATACCTGTACCGGAGCTGAGGAAATGACACGGCCCCACACGGACATGCACGGACGCACGAGCGCCGGCGCAGGTGCCTGCCCGTCCGTGTCAGTCCGTGTCCATCCATGTGATGCCGGCGCCGTGCCTCAGGAGACCTGATGGACCCTGCAATCATCGTTGCCATCGTGGCCCTCGCGCTGCTGCTGTTCGTGTTCGGGATGTACAACCGCCTCGTGCGGGCGCGCAACCACTGCACCGAGGCGTGGCACAACATTGACACCGAGCTCAAACGCCGCTATGACCTGATCCCGAACCTCGTGAACTGCGTGAAAGGCTATGCGAGCTACGAACGCGCGCTGCTGGAGAAGATCACCGCCCTCCGCCAGGAGTGCGTGGCGAACAACGGCTCGCCCGAGAGCCAGGCGGCGAGCGAGAATAAGCTCGTCCGCGCCCTCTCTGCCCTGCTCGTGCGCGTCGAGAACTACCCGAACCTCAAGGCCAGCCAGAACTACCTCCAGCTCCAGGAGGAGCTGGTGAACACCGAGGACCGCATCCAGGCCGCCCGCCGCTTCTACAACGGCAATGTGCGCGAGAACAACAACCTCGTCGAGATGTTCCCCACCAACCTGATCGCCAGCATCGGCGGCTTCACCCGCCGCGAATTCTTCGAAATCGCCGACCTCCGCGAACGCAGCGTCCCCGACGCGTCGGTGTGAGGGAAGCGGGGGAGGAATCCCTTCTTCGCAAGAAGGGATTCCTCCCCCGCACCCCCTCCTTGCCAAGAACTCTCACGCTGGGCCACAGCATTCGAGCCGCTCGAATGCCGTGGCCCAGTCAGAGAGTCCTTGAAGGGGGCGACGGGGGGAAAATTCCTGCAGGAACTTTCCCCCCACCATTCCTACGCCTTATCCTTCAATCCATAGAATCGCACGGCGTTGTCGTGGAGGAGCTTGCGCTGGTCGGCTTCTGGGCGGGGGGCGATGATGGCGCGGAAGGCGGTGAGCCATTCGGCGAGGGTGGCGCCGCGGGTGCAGACGGGCCAGTCGCTGGCCCATACGCAGCGGGCGGGGCCGAAGGTCTCGATGCAGGCGTTGATGGCGGGGGCCAGGTCGTCGGGCGTCCACTGGCCGCGCGGCAGGCTGGCCACGATGCCCGAGAGCTTGCAGATGATGCGGTCGCCCGCCTTGGCGAGGCGGGCCATGTCGCGCCGCCAGGCGTCGGCCACTCCCCTGTCGCCGCCGGGCAGGAGGGCCTTGGGCGGCACATTGCCGCAGTGGTCCACCACGAAGCGGGTGTCGGGGCAGCGTTCGACGAGTTCCGCCGCCTCGCCCAGGCGGGCTGGGCTGGTGCAGATGTCGAAGCTCATCCCCAATTCGCCCAACAGGCGGATGCCCTTCACGAAGGCATCCTCGAGGTACTGGCCGGGCTTGCCTGTGATCTGGCGGACGCCTTTGACATACGGGCTGCCCCTGAAACGCGCAATGTAGTCCCTGAAGCCAGGCTCGGCCACGCGCGCGCCGATCACCGCGGCGCAGGTCGGGTTGTCCTTGCGCTGGCAGAGGTCCACCACGTATTCCGCCTCGGCCAGCTTGTCCTCGGGCCGCACGTCCACTTCCATGTAGACGGCTTTGGCGATGTTCAGACCGGCAGCGGCCTCGAGGTAGTGCGTCATCACGTAGTTGCGGGTTAATTCGCCGCCGGGCTGGAGCCATGGCAGGCGCAGTTTCGTGAGGTCCCACAGGTGCTGATGGGTGTCTACGGCGGGCAGCATAGGTGGTTCTCCTGCGAAGGCGGCGAAGCAGCCGGCGGTGACGGAGGTCGCCATGAAACGGCGACGAGTGGCGAGCATGGGCAGTCTCCTGGTGTGACCGGAGAGGATAACTGGATGGTTGGATGAATGGATGATTGGATGGTTGCCTGACATTCATCCACCCATCCAGCCATCCATTCATCCCTCAATGAAGCGTGTCCAGCCCCCGAATCATGTAGGCCTGGAGCAGCCCGCTCTCATCGGAGTTGAAGAAGGCCATCGAGCCGTCGGGCGACAGGAACGGATGCGGGTGCGTGTCCTTGTTCCGCGACGAGCGCGGGTCGAGGAGATACCACCAACGTTCCAGCGGCTCGCCCTCCTTGGCTGGCAGGTCGGCGAGGTACAAGTGCCAGCCCTTCTCGTGCCAGGCGTCGGAGACGAGGCGGCGGCCCGCAATGTCGGTGGCAAAATGGCAGAAGCGCGGCTGGGGGAAGGTGCGCGTGAGGTCGTTGCGCACCCCGCCCGGCGTGCGGATGCCGACGTGGCCGGCGAAGGGCGCGGGCGGGCTCTCGATGAGCTGGTTCTCGGGCGGCTTGCGGGTGCCGGTGCTGGTGATCGCCCGGGGGGAGCGGCCGCGCCAGCACTGGTGGCCCTGCGGGTGCTCGTTGCCGTCGCGGCCCCAGGGCAGGTTGCGGAAGTCGGTGCCGTCGTCGCGCACGGCGTGGATGTCGCAGCCCTCGGGGCCGACCAGCTTGATGATGCTGCCCCGCTCGTTGCACTGGTTGCCGTGGTTCTCCTGCACCAGGAGGTCGTGCGAGGCGGCGGCCTCGGTCGAGCGGCAGTACTGGGGATGGACGTTGCACCAGGTCTGGCCGTGGAGGATGAGGCGGACGGCGGCCTGTTCAAGGTCGAACATCATCAGGCCGAAGGGCGCGTCCTTCGTCTGCCCGTCGCCCAGGAAGGCCGAGAGCGCGAGCCGCTTGCCATCGGACGAGATGGTCGAGAGGGGGTAGATGCCGCTGGGGCGGAAGCTCGTGTCGGGCAGAGGCGAATCGAGGACGAGGATCGTCCGTCGGTCCGAGCCGTCCAGGCCCACCCGCTTCAGCGTGAGCTTGCCGCCGTTGACCCGTGTCTCGTTGACGAAGTAGTAGAGGGTCTTGCCGTCGGGCGAGACGGAGGGGGCGGTGGCGCCCGTCTCGTCGGTGACGGGCGTCAGCTCGCCCGTCGCCGTTTCGCAGACGAGATAGCGGTGGTCGGGGTCGTGCTGGCTGCTGCCATGGGCATGCGCCGAGCGGTGGAGGATGAAGCGGCGCGAATCGGGCGTGAAGACCTGCGCCTCCATGTACACGTGGCTCGAAGGGCAGTCCTCGCCCGTGAGCTGGAAGACCTCGATTCCCTTGGGCGACCGCGCATCGAGCAAGTCGGGGCGGGCATCCATGTTCAACCTTCCACAAAGGACCGGCCTGATGCTCACTTCGCCAGGCCGATGAGGGTGATGCCGATGAGGATGAGGGCGCCGGCGAAGATGCGGATGCCGCCGCAGCGCTCCTTGAGCACCGCCGTACCGAGCACGATGGCCACGATCTGGCTGAGCTGCCGCGCGGCCACGATGTAGCTCACCTTGCTGGACTCCATCACGTAGAGCACCAGCACGTAGGCCCCGAAATCCAGGAAACCCGAGATAGTGAGCGGCAGCCACTCGCTGCGGAAGAGCGCCGCCACGTCGCGCACCCCGCACCGCCACGCCACGTAGGGCGTGAGCATCACCACCGTGACCACCCAGTGGATGTAGTTGAACGGGATCGGGTCGGCGTAACGGCTCATCGCCAGCTTATCAATGATCGAGTAGGCCGACACCATCAGGGCAGCCGCCAGGGCGAAGGCTGTGCCGCGCGTCAGGAACGAGTGGTGCACGCGCAGCATGTGCTGGATGCCGGCGCCCTGGAGGTGAATGGCCACGATGGACACGCACACGACCCCGATGCCCAGCCCGCCCAGCCACGAGAGGCGCTCGCCCAGGAAGGCCATGGCCCAGAACGGCACGATGGCCGGGGCGATGCGGCTCAGGGGATAGGCGAGCGACAGGTCGCACGTGTGCAGCGCCTCGGCCAGGAAAATCACGTAGACCGCCTTGGCCGCGGCCGAGGCCACAATGCACACCCACGCCTCGACGCCGAGCCGCGCATCCAGCCCCTGCACCAGGTACAGCGGGAGGAAGAAGACCGCGCCGAGCGCGTACAGGCCCCAGATGAAGGCCAGCTTGTGCTGCGACTGCTTGGCGAAGAAGTTCCACATCGCGTGCCCGACGGCCGACAGCAGCACGATGAGGAGGGGAACGAGTTCCATTGGAAGCCCCGAGCGTCGAGCCGAGAGCCACAAACTACGAGCCGCAAGCTCCCGGCCCAATGCCCCGCCGCTCGGAGGCCTGTGGCCTGTAGCTTGACGCCGCGCTCAGCCCCAGAACGCCCACACGAACAGATAGGCGGCGGTCGTGGCCGCAAGGGTGAACGGCAGGCCGATACGCGCGAACTGGCCGAAGGTGACCGCGTGCCCCTCGCGGCGCAGCACACCCACGGCCACCACGTTGCACGAGGCGCCGATGGGCGTGATGTTGCCGCCGATGCAGGCGCCGATCAACAGGCCCGAGGCGTAGAGAAACGCATCGCCGCCCACCGCAGCCGCGAGCGTCTTCGTCACCGGCAGCATCAGGGCCACGTAGGCGATGTTGTCCACGAAGGCTGACACGAGCACCGAAATCCACACGATGAGGGTGTAGGCGGCGAACTGATTGCCGCCCACGAGATTCGCGATGCCTTCGGCAATGGCCTTCACCCACCCGAAGCGGTCCATCGCATAGGCCAGCACGAAGATGCCGGCGAGCAGGAACATCGTGGGGAACTCGTAGCGCTTGAGGATCTGCTTGGCCTCGCCCGGTTCGTGCATCATGCCCCAGGCGAAGGCCACAGTGCCCAGGATCAGATTGCCCGTGCCGGCCAGCCAACGAAAGTCGGGGTCGAAGCGCGACGACGAGGCGAGGAAGGCGATCATCACCACGATGAAGCCCACCGGCACCCACGTCTTCGGTTTCACTACCTCCACCGGCTCCATCGGCTGGCGGTGGCGGCGGAAGACCAGGAAGAGCACCACGGCGCTGGCCGCCGCGCCCACCTGCATGGCGAAGAACAGCGACGGCTTGCCAGCGTGGAAGAAGAAGTCGTTGAACGACAGGCGGAAGGCGCCGGCCAGCAGCATGCTGGGCGGGTCGCCGATCAGCGTGGCGGCGCCCTGGAGGTTGGCGCTCACCGCGATGCCGATCAGGATCGGCACGGGCGACACCTGGGTCCGCTGCGAGATGGCCAGCGCGATGGGCGATACCAGGAGCACCGTCGTCACGTTGTCCACGAACGCCGAGATGAGGCCCGAGAACAGGCACACGCCCACGATGGCCAGGCGGGTCGTGCGGCAGTGGTCCACGATCAGGTCGGCCAGCAGCAGCGGCACGCCCGAGGCCATGAACAGGTCGGCGATCAGCATCGCCCCGGCCAGCACGCCGAGCACGTTCCACGACACGGCGTCGAAGACCACCGCGCGCGGGGTGAGCGCGCCGGCAGGGTCCTGGCCGGCCAGCACCAGCCGCGCCAGCGCCATCAACGCGATCCCGATCCACACGCCGAGCGCGCGCCTGCGACACGAGAGGCACAGAAACGCATAGGTGAGGGTGAAGATGCCCAGGACAATCCAGCGGAGCTGCACGGCCGCGGCCTCGACAGGGGAAATATGGGCACTGGGGAGAATGGATGGTAGCGCGCGCCCGCGGCCTTGTCAACCGCCGCCGCGACTCAACTCCAGAAGACCCATACAAAGAGGTAGGCGGCGGTTGTGGCCGCAAGGGTAAACGGCAGGCCGATGCGCGCGAACTGCCCGAAGGTGACCTTGTGCCCCTGCCGCCGCAGGACTCCCACGGCCACGACATTGCACGAGGCCCCGATGGGCGTGATGTTGCCGCCGATGCACGCGCCGATGAGAAGGCCCGCCGCGTAGAGGAACGGCTCGCCGCCCACGCTGGCCGCCAGACCCTTCGCCACGGGCAGCATCACGGCGACATAGGCGATATTGTCTACGAACGCCGACACGGCGACGCTGAGCCACACGATGAGGGTATAGGCGGCGAACTGGTTGCCGCCCACGAGACGCGCGATGCCATCGGCAATGGCCTTCACCCAGCCGAAGCAGTTCATCGCGTAGGCGATGGCGAAGATGCCCGCGAGGAAGAAAACGGTCGGCACGTCGTAGCGCTTCAGGACTTCCTTCGCCTCCTTCGGCTCGCGCCAGAGGCCCCAGGCGAAGGCCAGCGCGCCCAGGATCACGTTGCCCGTGCCCGCCAGCCACACGAAATCGGGGTCGAAGCGCGACGAGGAGGCGAGGAAGGCGATCATCACGGCGATGAAACCCACGGGCACCCAGGTCTTCGGCGGCGTGACCTCGAGGTGCGCCATCGGCTCGCGCTCGCGGCGGAAGATGAAGAAGAGCGCCAGCGCGCTCACCGCCGCCCCGACCTGGATGGCGAAGAAGATGGCCGGCTTGCCCTGGTGGACGAAGAAGTCGTTGAACCCCAGGCGGAACTCGGCGGCGAGGAGCATGCTCGGCGGGTCGCCGATCAGCGTGGCCGCGCCCTGGAGGTTGGCGCTCACGGCAATGCCGACGAGCAACGGCACGGGATGGGCGCCCGTGCGCTGCGCCATGGCCAGCGCCACGGGCGCCACCAGCAGCACCGTCGTCACGTTGTCCACAAACGCCGAGATGAAGCCCGAGAACACGCACACCGCCACCAGCGCCGCGCGGGCCGTGCGGCAGCGCTCCGCGATGCGGTCGGCCAGCAGCACCGGCACGCCCGAGCGCATGAACAGGTCGGCGATCATCATCGCGCCCGCGAGCACGCCCAGCACGTTCCAACTGATCCCCTCGCGCGCGATGGCCGCGAGGGTGAACGCGCCCTGCGGGTCCTGGCCCGGCAGCAGGTAGCGGGCCGCGACGAGCGCGACTACGCCGGCCCACAGCACCTTCACGCGGTGCCCCGTGGCGAAGCACAGCCAGCCGTACACGACGACGAATACGGCCAACACGATCCAGGCGAGCATCGCGCGATTCCTCTTGGGCCATGGCGGTCCCAGCGCCACGGCTTCGGTGCATGATAAGGGGCGATGCCGGCTGTGTCAACCGCTGACGCAGGTTTGACAGGGCGGGCGAATTGTGGTTCCATTCGCACACGACGCGTGCTATGATTAGCGAAGAGGGTGTCAGGAGACCTTCGGCAATGAGTCTGCTTGTGCTGGCGGCCTTGTGCGCCGCAGTGCTGCTGGGCGGCTACGTGCTTTATGGGCCGATGCTGTCGCGGCTGCTCGGGCTTGACCCACACGCCAAGACGCCAGCGGTGGAATTGCGGGACGACGCGGACTACGTGCCGATCAGTCCGCGTTTTCTTATCGGCCAGCACTTCTCGGCGATTGCCGCGGCCGGCCCCATCGTGGGGCCGATCCTGGCCGGGCTGATGTTCGGCTGGGTGCCCGCGCTGCTGTGGATCGTGCTCGGCTCGATCTTCATCGGCGGGGTGCATGATATGGCCGCGCTTGTCGCCTCTGTGCGCCATAGGGCCCGCTCGATCGCCGAGGTGGTGAAGGAGCACATGACGCAGCGGGCCTACCTGCTGTTCCTGGGTTTCGTGTGGCTCGCGCTCGTCTATGTGATCGTGGCGTTCACCGACATCACGGCCTCCAGCTTCGTCGGCGTGCAGGAGCTTGAGAGCGGCGAGAGAGTCTCGGGCGGGGGCATCGCCACGTCGTCGCTGCTCTACCTGGCCTTGCCCGTGGTGATGGGCGTGCTGCTGCGCTACGCGGGCCTGTCGCTGCGGTGGGCCACGATCATTTTCCTGCCGCTCGTAGGCGTGGCCATCTGGGCGGGGCAACACATTCCCCTGGACCTGGCCGCGTTGCTGGGCCTCTCGGGCAACCAGGCGGTGAAGGTGTGGGACGTGTTGCTGCTGGCTTACTGCTTCGTGGCGTCGGTGGCGCCGATGTGGATCCTGCTTCAGCCGCGCGGGCACTTGGGTGGCTACTTCCTCTTCGCCTCGCTGGCCGCGGCGCTGCTGGGCGTCGTGTTCGGCGGCAACGTGGCCCAATTCCCTGCGTTCCGGGGCTGGACGGCGCCGGGTGGCGACGCGTTGTTTCCCATTCTCTTCATCACCATCGCATGCGGCGCGTGCTCGGGGTTCCACGCCATCGTGGCGTCGGGCACCACGTCGAAGCAGTTGCGATACGAGACCGATGCGAAGCCGATCGGCTACGGGGCGATGCTGCTGGAGGGCATGGTGGCGGTGGTGTCGCTGCTGTGCCTCATGATGCTGGCGCCGGGCGATGCGGCGCTCAAGAGCCCGAAGCCCAACTTCATCTATGCGCTGGGCATCGGCAAGTTCCTGGGCGTCGTGGGCATTGACCCGGTGCTGGGCATCTCGTTCGGCCTGATGGCGTTCACGACGTTCGTCTACGACACGCTGGACGTGTGCACGCGCCTCGGGCGGTACATCGTGCAGGAACTGCTGGGCTGGCAATCGCGGGGCGGGCGCTGGTTTGCCACGGCGCTCACGGCCGCGGTGCCACTGGCGTTCGTGATGCGCACCACGCTCGACGCCAAGGGGGCCGTCATCCCCGCCTGGAAGGTGTTCTGGGGCCTCTTTGGCGCAAGCAACCAGTTGCTGGCGGCGCTCACGCTGATCGGCGTCACCGTGTGGCTGTGGCGCACGGGGCGCGCGCGCTGGGGCTGCCTGATCACGGGCCTGCCCGCTGTGTGGATGTATGTGATGAGTGTGTGGGCGCTGGTGCTGGCGATCGCGGGCAGCTTCGGGGCCAAAGGAGTCACGGCGGACCCTGTGCCGTGGGTGGCCCTGGTGCTGATCGGGCTGGCAGGGCTGATGCTGGTCGAGGCTGTGCGCGTGTTCATCAGGCCCCTGTCGCGGCCCCCCGCGCCCGCCACGGCCTGAGGCCGGACATGGAACGGGAGAGCGAATCGCTTCGCCCTCCCGGGATGCGTACGCGGTGCGCGTCTCATACCGTCAGCATCGTGCGCAGGTTCGAGAGGTCCACCAGGTGCTGGCGCTCCTCGTCAATCAGCTCGTCCACCATCGCCGCGTCGCGGTCCGACACGAGCGTCTTCATCTCGCTGAGGAAGAGCAGGGTGTTCTTCTCGAAGAGGATGGCCGTGGACACCGCCGCGACGTCGCCGCCGGCGTCCTGCGCCAGCTTGACGGCGGCCTCCTCGTTCGGGAAGGTCTTGCCGTTCATCAGCGCGTTCATGTAGTTGGCGTACTCGCCCGGATAGGTCTCGTTCTGGGCGGGGAGGCCCAGGCGGTCGCGGAGGGCGGTGAAGGCCTTCTCGTGGCCCTCTTCCTGGACGGCGAGCCGCCGGGCCGCTTCCTTGAGCACGGGGCTCTTCGCGCATTTCGCCAGAGCGTCGTAGAAGAGCTTGCCGTTGTGCTCTTCCTCGATCGCCATCTGCACCACCTCGGCCACTCGGAACAACCCACCGTTCGCCATCGGCCTGCCTCCTCACGCTGTGTGTGACGCGGATGCCCGAGACCAGTCCCCCCGCTTCGCCTATCATAGGGCAGAGAGCGTTGCGGCGCAAGGCGAAGAAAGGGACAGACGGGACCCAGGGGACAAGCAGGGATGGGGTCCATGGTGTCTCGCTTCGTCCCAGTGTCCCTTGGGTCTCTTCCCCCTCATGGGCGGCGCGGGGTCTGGCAGTTGCGCCGCTGCTCGGAATCGGTATACTGCATGCGGGAGTTGACGCGGGATTCGCCTATGGTTCATCGCATCGAGGTCGGTTATCGGCACGGGGTGCGGGACGCGCACGGCGAGGGCGTGGCGGAGAGCATCCGCACGTTCCTCGGCCTGCCGGTCGAAACGGTGCAGACGCGCACCGTCTACAAGGTGCACGCCGACCTGACGCCGGCCGAGGTGGAGGCCGTGCGCCGCGAGTTCACGGACCCCGTGATCGAGCGCTCGGCGGTGGGTCGGCTCGATGCTCCGCCTTTCCACTGGATGCTCACGGTGGGCTACAAGCCGGGCGTGACCGACAACGTCGGCCGCACGTCGAAGACGGCCATCGAGGACATCCTGGGCCGCCGCTTGCCCGACGCCGACGCGGTGTACACCGAGCGGCAGTTCCTGCTCACCGGCGCCGAGCTGGGGCGGGACGACGTGCGCCGCATCGGCACCGGGCTGCTGGCTAACGAGCTGATCGAGACGATCACGGTGCAGAGCCTCGAGGAGTGGCGGGCGGCCGAGCCCGACCTCTCGATCCCCGTCGTCGAAGGCGAACAGCGCCCGACGGTGCGCGAGTACAACCTCCGGGTCTCCGACGCCGAGTTGATGCGGATCAGTTCCGAGGGCATCCTGTCGTGCTCGCTGGAGGAGATGCACGCGATCCGCGACTATTTCGCCGACCCGGCCCGACAGGCCGAGCGGCGGCGCTACGGCCTCGGGCCGAACCCCACCGACGCCGAACTGGAGATGATCGCGCAGACCTGGAGCGAGCACTGCAAGCACAAGATCTTCAATGCCGAGATCGAGTACGTGGAGGATGGCCAGGTCTCGCGGATTGATTCGCTGTTCAAGAGCTACATCCGCCGAGCCACGGAGGACCTGCGCGACCAGTGCCCCTGGCTCCTCAGCGTGTTCCACGACAACGCCGGCGTCATCGCCTTCAACGACCAGTGGAGCCTCGCCTACAAGGTCGAGACCCACAACAGCCCGTCGGCGCTCGACCCCTACGGCGGCGCCATCACGGGCATCGTGGGCGTGAACCGCGACCCGTTCGGCACTGGGAAGGGGGCGCAGCTTCAGATCAACGTGTGGGGCTACTGCCTCGGCTCGCCCTTCTTCGAGGGCGAGTTGCCCGAGGGCCTGCTGCACCCGCGCCGCATCCGCGACGGCGTGCACAAGGGCGTGATTGACGGCGGCAACCAGAGCGGCATCCCCTACGCCCGTGGTTGGGAGATCTTCGACGAGCGCTACCTCGGCAAGCCGCTGGTCTACTGCGGCACCGTGGGCATCCTGCCCCGCACCCTTCACGGCCAGCCCTCCGAGCACAAGAAGGCCAACCCCGGCGACCTCATCGTGATGGCCGGCGGCCGTATCGGCAAGGACGGCATCCACGGCGCCACCTTCTCGTCCGAGGAGCTCCGCAAGGAGTCGCCCGCCCAGGCCGTGCAGATCGGCGACCCGATCACGCAGAAGAAGATGACCGACTTCCTGCTCGAGGCCCGCGACCTGGGCCTCTACACGTGCATCACCGACAACGGGGCAGGAGGGCTCTCGTCCAGCATCGGCGAAATGTCCACGTCGGCCGGCGGCGCGGAACTCGACCTGGCCGCCGCCCCGCTGAAGTACCAGGGCCTGGACCCGTGGGAGATTCTGCTCTCCGAGGCCCAGGAGCGCATGAGCTTGGCCGTGCCGCCGCCGCACATCGCGGCGTTCCTCGACCTGGCCCGCCGCCGCGAGGTCGAAGCCACCGTGCTCGGGCGCTTCACCGACTCGGGCAAGTTCCACGTCCGCTACGGCGACCGCACGGTGGCGCTGGTGGACCTCGAGTTCCTCCACAGCGGCCTGCCCAAGATGCGCCTGAAGGCCGTGTGGACGCCGCCCCGGCCGCCCGAGCCGCACCTGGCCTCGGCCCCCCCCGTCGCGGTGGCGCTGCCCGACCTGCTCGCCGAGTTGAACCTGTGCTCCCTCGAGAAGAAGAGCCGCCAGTACGATCACGAGGTCAAGGGACTCACCGTCGTCAAGCCCTTCGTCGGCCTCTACAACGACGCGCCGTCCGACGCCTCGGTCTTCCTCGCCGACTACGACGGCGTCGAGGGCATCGTGCTCACCGAGGGGATCAACCCGCACTACTCGGACGTGGATACGTACCACATGGTCGGGGCCATCATGGACCTGGCGCTCCGCCGCGCCGTGGCGACGGGCGCGCGGCTCGACCACATGGCCGGCCTCGACAACTTCTGCTGGCCCGACCCCGTGCAGAGCGCCAAGACGCCCGACGGCCACTACAAGCTCGCACAACTCGTCCGCGCCAACAGGGCCCTCTACGACTACGCCACCGCTTTCGGCGTGCCCCTCATCAGCGGCAAGGACTCGATGAAGAACGACTCGACGCGCGGCGGGGTCAAGATCTCCATCCCGCCCACGCTGCTGTTCTCTGTCATCGCCAAGATGGACGACGTGCGGAAGGCGGTGACGATGGACGCGAAGTGCGCGGGCGACCTGGTCTACGCGGTGGGCGAGACGAAGGCCGAGCTGGGCGGGAGCGAGTACGCCCGCTACCTGGGCCGTCTGGACGGCCACCCCGAGCGGATCGGCGCCAGCGTGCCCCGCGTCTGCGCCTCGGTAGCCAAGGCCACCCTGGCGGCGATGGCGCAGGCCATCGAAAAGGGCCTCGTGCACTCGGCCCACGCGCCCGGCAAGGGCGGGCTAGGCGTGGGCCTGGCCAAGGTGGCCTTCGCCGGCGAGCTGGGCATGGCCATTGACCTGCGGCGCGTGCCCGCCCTTCGCGTGGACCGTGACGATGTGCTGCTATTCTCGGAATCCAGCAGCCGCTTCCTCGTCACCGTGGCGCCCGCCGACCGGGCGGCCTTCGAGGAGACGCTAGGCGGCCTGCCCTGCGCCTGCATCGGCGAGACGACCGACGAGCCGCACCTGCGCCTCGTCGGCCTCGACGGCGCGCCCGTCCTCGACGCCAGCGTGATTGACCTGAAAGCGAGGTGGAAGGCCACCTTCGAAGGAATCTGAAGCGGATGAATGGATGAATGCAGGAGAAGAGCAGGGGTGCTCTTCATCCATCCAACCATCCAACCATCCACCCATCCATTCATCCTCTCCCGGGTAACCACGGGGCCTGCGATGGCACAGGGAACGGTCAGATATGCCAAGTGACGTGAGAGCCTTGATCATCACCGGCTTCGGCCTCAACTGCGAGGCCGAGACCGCCCACGCCTTCCGCCTGGCCGGCGCGATGCCCGAGCGGGTGCACCTCAACGACCTGCTCGACGGCCGTCGCTCGCTCGAGGAGTTCCACATCCTGGCCGTCATCGGCGGCTTCTCGTTCGGCGACCACATCGCCAGCGGGCGCGTGCTGGCCAACCGCCTCAAGCACCGCCTCGACGAACCGCTCCAGCGCTTCATCGCCGACGGCAAGCTCATCATCGGCATCTGCAACGGCTTCCAGACCATCGCCAAGCTCGGCATCCTGCCCGGCTTCGACGGCGACTATCGCCGCCAGACGGTGACCCTGACGCACAACGACTGCGGGGTGTTCCGCGACGCCTGGGTGCGGCTGCGCATCGAGCCCGACTCGCCGTGCGTCTTCACCCGCGGCCTCGAGCGGCTGGAGGTGCCCGTGCGCCACGGCGAAGGCAAGTTCGTGCCACTCGACGACAAGGTGCTCGAGCGCATCGAGCGCGAGCGCCTCGTGGTCTGCCGCTACGCCGACCCCGAGACCGGCGAGCCCACCGTGCGCTTCCCGCACAACCCCAACGGCTCGGTCGCCGCCATTGCCGGCCTGTGCGACCCGAGCGGCCGCATCTTCGGCCTCATGCCGCACCCCGAGGCGCACCTGTTCCCGTGGAATCACCCGCACTGGATGCGGCATGCGATCGCCGGCGCCCTGCCCGCCGAGGGCCAGGGCGTGGCCGTCTTCCGCAACGCGGTCGCCTTCGCCCGAGCGACGCTGCTCTGAGCCGCCGGCTCCGCCCGGGGCCGGGGCCAAGTGCCGCTCCCCAGAGAAGGGGGCGCGCTCGGGCAGGGCTCGGGTGAGGGGCCCGGGCATTCGGCCTGCTGTCGCGTCAGGGCGTGGCAGGGCGGAGGAAGGCGCGCAGGAACGCCGTTTCCTGCGGGTCGTACGGCGTGCCGTCGCGGCGGAAGAGGTCGTGGTGCCACACCGGCGGGTCGGGGTCGCCCTTCTTCGAGCCCCAGGGCAGATGCGTCTGGGTCTTGCCGTTCACCAGGCCCCAATTGTAGCAGGCGATCTTCTCGTGCTGGAAGAAGGGCAGATGGGACTTCGGCAGGCTGCCCATGCTGCGCGCCAGCCACTCGGTGCACAGGAGGGGCCGCCCGTGGGCCTTCAGCCCCGCCACCAGGCCCTTCACGGCGTCCAGGTTGCCGTAGCTGTGGAAGCTCGCGACGTCGGAGAGCTCGACCTGCGCGGCGTTGTAGTCCCGGAGGCCGCCGTTCCACACGCCGATGGTGAGGGGCTGGGTGGGCTTGGCCTTCCGCGCCCAGGCGAAGCACGCGCGCACCAGCGGCAGGCTCTTGCCGCCCATGCCCGAGTTGCCAGGCTCATTGTAGAGGTCCCACACGACGATCCGCTCGTCGCGGGCGAAGTGCCCGACGATATCGGCCACGTACCGCTCCAGGTCGGGCCAGGCCTTCTCGTCGGCTACGCGCTCGTGGCCGGGGCTGGGGGTCCAACCGGAGTTGTGGACGCCTGGCACCGGGTCGTCCTGCTTGCCGAGATAGGGCTGCTTGTTCGCAAAGGCGCAGTCGTCGAAGAGCACGGGCATGGTCGAGAGGCCGCGCTTGGCGGCGATGCCGACGAACTGGTCGAGCCGCTTCAGCGTGCCCTCGGGGTCGCGCTGCCAGACGAGGTATTGCACGAAGACGCGGGTGGAGTTGAAGCCGAGGCCCTGGGCCAGCGCCAGCTCGCGGTCAATCAGGGCGGCGTCGAAGGTCTCGGCCTGCCACATTTCGGTGGTGTTGACGGCGTTGCTGGGCACGTAGTTGCAGCCGACGAGCCACGGTTGCCGGGCATGCCAGGCATTCGCCTGCTCGGCGCTCCATCGCCTTGGGGCCTCTCCCGTCGCCACCGCCGCAACCGCCAGGACGGCGAGCGGGCAGGAGAGCACACAGGTCACCATCTCGTGTCACTCCTGGGGGCTAGCCTTGGCAAGTCCCTCGGCCACCGCCGCCTCACGGAGGCGCGGGTCCGAGGTCGAGATTCGGACGGTCACCCCGGACTCCTGGGCCAAGAGCTTCGCGGAGGCCAAGTGTATCGCATCCATGCCGCGAAGGCTGTGGGTACCACAGAGGTCTCCCGCGAGTTCTACGATTCGTTGTGTGACCTCGACGACAATGTAGTCCTTCCACGCAATGGCCAAACTGGAATTGGCTTTGCGGTGGTCCTCCGGGGAAAGGTAGCCGTCGCGCTGCTTCCGCGCGAACGCGCTGCGGACCCCGGCATAGGCAATGCGGGAACTGGCCAGCTCATCAGCGGCCCCCGCCAGCCGCTTCGTCGCTGCGCTGTCGGACTCCTGGAGGAAGAGCTTGACCATATCGCTGCTATCGAGGTGGAGAGTCACTCGCGATCCTCGACGATGATCTCGGATGCAGGCTTGCCTCCGACCGGGATCGGGTGTTCCAGCCCCTTGGGCTTCCCGCCGCTCCAGCTCACAAGCCCTCTCTTGATCAGCGGCTCGAGCTTCCTGCGGAGTTCTGCCTCCGCGGACGGAACGACACGGGCGAACGGGCGACCGCGATCCGTCAGTTCCACGTCCTCGCCCTCGCGCACCTTGCGCGCGTAGTAACCGAGCCTGTTCTTGAACTCTCGCAGCCATGCCCTCACCATTGGGGTCACCTCCACAGTGGGCTTGTACCTACATTGTGCCGTGCTTGTGGCTACAATGCAAGCATCTGGGGGGGACCGGGCAGTTCAGGCGGATCAGGCGAACCGGTCCGTGAAGCGCCCCTCAGCCGCCCTGTTCGCCGAGCCGCGCGATGTGCGGCAGGTCACGGTAGCGGCCTGCGTGGTCGAGGCCGTAGCCCACGACGAACACGTCGGGCACCTCGAAGCCGCAGTAGTCAATCGCCACCTCGACCCGCCGCCGGCTGGGCTTGTCGAGGAGCACGCAGGTGCGCACGGACCGCGGCCCCGCCGCCTCGACGGCCCCCCGCACCGCGGCCAGGGTGCGGCCCGTGTCCGCAATGTCGTCCACGATCAGCACGTCGCGGCCCTTCAGGTCGAGCGGCTCGAAGCCGTTCATCACGACCCGGCCGCTCGACATGGTGCCGTCGCCGTAGCTCGACGCCTCGATGAGTTCCATAGTCGTCTCGCCATCGAGGTGCCTCAGCAGGTCGTTCACGAAGACGGCGGCGCCGTGCAGGATGGCGAGCACGGTGAGCGGCCCGTCGGGGCCGTCGCGGCGGATGTCGGCGGCCAACTCGGCCACGCGGCGGGCGATCTGGTCGGCCGTGAACAGCACTTCGCCAGGGCTCATCGGCTACGGGAACCTCCTGGCGATGAGGGCCACGCGATCGGGGACGCCCCGGAACGGCCCAGCCCCGCGTTTGCGCTCGTCAAACAGGGCGAAGGGGTGGCGAGCCAGGGCATCGCGCCGCGTGGGGCCTGTGGCGTCGCAGAGGGCTGCTTCCCTGAGGAGCAGCTTCGCAAAGGGCGTGCGCGTCGAGATGGGGGCGAACAACTCATGCCCGCGCACGGCCTTGCCTCCTTTGGGCCGTGATTGGCATTGACTCTTGCCAATTGGCGCTGTAGAATGGCAGCAGACAAGGAGATGACACCATGGCAACCACCAAGGTGGACCATTTCGGCCGCGTGGTCATCCCAAAGCCGATCCGCGATGACCTCGGCCTTGACGCCGGCACAGAACTCGCTGTGGAGAAGAACGGGGACACGGTTACGTTGCGGCCTACTGACCATTCGCCACGCCTGAAGCGTAAGGGCCACGTTCTGGTGTTCGCCGGGGGCAGAGCCACCGGAGACATGACGGATATCATCCGCAAGGTGCGTGAAGAGCGCGACCGGATGGTCTGGGGCCTGGACGAGCCGTGAACTATCTCTTCGACTCCTCGGTTCTTGTCGCCGGCCTCGTTGAGATCCATCCTCATCACGCTCGCGCACAGCCCTGGCTGGACAGGATGGGCGCCGGCGAGATCACAGTGTTCGTGACCGCTCACGCTCTGGCCGAGACGTATTCTGGGCTGACGAACCTGCCCATCACTCCCAGGGTCCAGCCACATCTGGCGTGGGAGCTGATCCGCGACACTGCGGCGCAGGCGCGCGTCGTTCCCATCACGGCGGCGGACTACCAGCGGACCATGCAGCGTGTGGCTCAGAGGGGGCTGGCCGGCGGGATCGTCTACGACGCCCTCATCGCCACCGTGGCGGCAAGACTCAATGTGGACGGGCTGGTCACGTTCAACGTGAGGCACTTCCAGCGCGTCTGGCCCGAGGGCCACGACCGCATCCTCGCGCCGTGAGGCCAGCCGCTCACGCCCGTGTTCTCCCGCCCTCGCCCTCTCACTCATACGCCCCCAGTTCCTTCGCCAGTTCGACGATGCGGCGGAAGTTCTCGAGGCTGACGGATGACGGCACCGAGTGGTCGCTGGAGAAGATGTAGCCGCCGCCCTGCTTGAGCACGGGCACCACACGGCGCATCTCGGCCGCGATGGCGTCGAAGTCGTCCCACAACACCGCGTTCACGCCGCCGTGGAGCAGCAGCTTGTCGCCATACTGCTTCTTGATGGCGAGGGGGTCCATGCCCGCCTTCACCTCGAGGGGGTTCAGGCCGTCGAGGCCCATCTCGATGAAGTCGGGCAGGAAGGGATTCACGTCGCCGCACGAGTGGAGGATGGCGGGGATGCCTTTGGCGTGCGCCCACTCGATGGCGCGGCGGTGCACGGGCTTGACCAGTTCGCGGTACATCTTCGGCGAGAAGAACTGGTGGCCCTTGTAGCCCATGTCGTCGGGCCAGCGGATGGCGTGGAAGCGGTAGCCCTCGTCCCACACCTTCTGGAACAGCGCGAGGTCGAGGTCCAGCATCGTGTGAAAGATGTCCACCACCCACTCGGGGTCGGTGGCGAGGGCCATGAGCACGCGCTCGGTGCCGACGAACCAGGAGTGGGTGACGTCGAAGCCGAACCAGAAGCCGGCCTCGATCCAGTAGCCTTGCCGCTCCCAGAGGGGGTAATGCTCTCGCAGGTGGTCCCAGTTCACGCGGTCGAGGGTGGGCAGCATGCGCTCCTTGGCCTTGCGCCACGAGTCGGCGTCCACCACCGTGTGGGCGAGGAACTCGGGGGTCGAGGCGGCGTGCTTCCAGGTGCGCTGGGTGGCGCCCCAGTTGGTGGTGTAGACCGAGTAGGTGTCGGTCTCCTCGAGCGTCTTGCGGGGGAAGCGGGGGCTGTTGTCCACGCCGATGCCCACGGTCTTGTCGAGGCCGAAGAAGTCCACGTAGGACGTGCCTTTGGGCATGCCCTCGGCTTGCCAGCGTTCGATGGTGGCGCCCCACGGCCCGTCAATGATGGGCACGCGGTCGGCCTCGCGGTGGTCGAACATGCGCTGGAAGCGCTCGCGGGAGGTCATTGGCTCAGCCATGCGGAGTCTCCTTTCGGATGGCAGGAGCATACGCGACGGGGAGGGACGCGTCAAGGGGTGACGCGCTCTGGCTCGGGCTCTTCGACGGGGCCGGGCAGGCGCCGGGCGGCGCCGCGGGCCGAGCCGCCGGCCTTGAGGTAGTGGCGGTACTTCAGCTCGTCGCCGGCCACGGTCACCTCGATGTCGTCCCACCAGGCGTCCACGCCGCCCTCGCTCTTGACGAGGACTTTGCCGACGTAGTACCCGCCGCTGACGCGGCGCAGGCGCACGTTCTCCTCGCCGATGCGGAAGCCGTAGAGCTTCCTGTCGGGAGCAAGGGCCACCACGCGGCCGAGGTAGCGGTCGTCCTTGCGCTCGTAGCGGGTCGTGTCGCCGTTCGCCGCGCGCCACACGCCGCCGATGTCGCCGGGGTCTTCGGCCTTGGCCTTGGGCGGGCGCCGTTCGCCTTCGCTCGTCAGCCGCCGGGCGACAGAGGTCGTCTTGCCCTTCTCGGCCGCTCGCACGCTGGTGAAAGTGTCGCCCTGGACCGTGATCTCGATCTCGCCGGCGGCTTCGGCCTTGCCGTTGTCCTCGCGGCGCATCTCGACGCTGCCCTTGTAGACGCCCGGCCCGGTGCGCTCGACGCGGATCGTCTCGCGTCGCTCCTCGGCGCCAAGCAGGGTGCCTACGTAGCCCTTGCCCTCGCGCTGGAAGAAGAGAATCGCGCCCGCGCCGTCGGCCCAGGCGCCGGCGAGGTCGAGGTTCGGCGCCTCGGGCTCGGCCCCGAGTGCGGCCAGGGAGACGATGAGGGCGATGGCTGGCTTCATGGCAGCATGGTCAACGGATTCTGACGGTTCTGAAGCGGGAAGGCGACGGGCCGGCCGAGGCGATGGGACTCGAAGACGGCGACGATCATCTCGGTGGCGGTTCGCACCTCGGCGAGGTGGCATTCGGGCTGGCGGTCGCCCTCGACGGCCGCGAGGAGGTCTTTGACCGCCGCCACGTTGCCGGCGTCCAGGCCCCCGCCCTGGAGCGGCTCGGGCTTGTCTACGCCGGCCGACGTGACGGGCAGCCACTTCTTGCCCGTGCGGCCCGGCGACCAGGACGGGTCGGGCAGGAGATACACGTCGCCGGGGTAGCCCGGATAGAGCTCGAGGATGCCCTTCGAGCCGAACACCTGCACGCCGAACCGGGTGGGCTCGCCGCCCGCCTTGCGCACGGAGTCGAACGTGGCCGTGGCGCCGCTGGCCAGGCGGTAGGTGGCATGCACCTCGTCGCCGGCGAGCGGGCCGATGCCTTCGGCGCCGTCCTTCACGTCCGCCTTGCTGATCGGGCGGCCGCCCTGGAGCACGGTGGCGAAGCACGATTTCGGTTCGCCGCCGAGCACGAGGATGAGGTCGAGCACGTGGCTGCCGAGGACCCACAGGTCCTCCCCTCCCCCCCGAGCGTCCTCTTTGCCGCGGCCGCGGAGCTCGAGCACCTGGCCGAGCGCGCCCGAGCGGAGGAGTTCGCGGACGACGGGCAGCCGCGGGCTGTAGCGGGTCTGGTGGGCGACGGCGAGTTTCGCGCCGTGCCTTTCGCAGGCGGCGGCCATCTCGTCGGCCTCGGCCAGCGTGCGGCACAGCGGCTTCTCGAGGTAGATGCCCCGCACGCCGCGTTCGGCGGCGGCCACGACCATGTCGCGGTGCTGGTCAAGCCAGCGGGGGCCGATGCTCACGAGGTCGGGCTTCTCCCTGTCGAGCAGCTCGCGGTAATCGGCGTAGCCTTTCGGCGCGTTCAGGCGCTTGACCGCCGCGGCCAGGCCCTTCTCATCGGCATCGGCCACGGCCACCACCTGCGTGCCCGGCACCTCGCGCCACACGGTGTCGAGGCCGTGCCCATAGTTGCCTCGGCCCGTGTGGCCGATGACGCCGACGCGGTACGTCGCCTTCGGCGCTTCGGCCGCGAGACTCCGCCGCGTCGCGGCCACGGACAGGGCCGCCGCGCCCATCACGAACGTGCGCCGGTTCATTGCGGCTTCCTAGCCATGCAGGCAGTGCAGCATGTCGAGCGTGAGGGCGTGCTGGCGCGGCCGGCCGCGCAGGAACGCCTCGAAGTCGTCCACCAGCATCGTCACGATGCGCACAACCGACTCCATCGGGGCGCCCGCGCGATGCGGCGTGAGCCAGGCGTTGGGCAGGGTCCGCAGCGGCGAGTCCTTCTCCAGCGGCTCCTTTTCGAAGACGTCGAGCGCCGCGAAGAGATCGCCCTTGCGCAGCCGCTGCTCGAGGGCCTGCATGTCCACGAGCCAGGCGCGGCCGACATTCACGAGCAAGGCATTCCTCTGGAGAGCCGCAATCTCCTTCTTCCCCAGCAGATGGTGCGTGCCGGCGTTGTTGGCGGCGCACAGCACGACGATCTCGGACTCGCGGCACAGTTCCATCAGGCCGACGAGCCTGGCGCCGAAGCGCTTTGCCACCGCTTTCGGCAGGAAGGGGTCGTAGGTTCGCAGTGCGACGTGGAAGGGCGCGAGCAGCTCGGCCAGGCGCTGGCCGATGCCGCCGAAGCCCACGATACCGACGGCGCGCCCCGTGAGCTGGCGCTCGGTCGGGTCAATGTCGAGCGGGAAGTTGCTCACCCAGTGCTCGGTGCCGGCTCGCATGGCCGCGTGGTAGTCGCTGAGCCTGCGGAGGCCCGAGAGCGTGAGGGCGAGGGCCATCTCGGCCACGGCGGGCGACCAGCCGCGGCGCGCCTCGGAGACGGCGAGGCCGTGCTCCAGCTCGGCCCGCGCCCCGGCCTGATTCAGGTTCAGGTGGCCGGCGAATCGCAGGCGGGGCGCCCGGGCCAGCAGCTCGGGCGTGAGCGTGGGCCAGCCCCACATGATCACCGCGTCGGCCCAGGCCAGGTCGCGCGCGATCTCCTCGGCCTGATTGTGCGAGCGCTGGCGCAGGGTGGCCAGCCTGCGCAATCGGGCGAACACGCCCTTGAGCTGCGGGCACTGGAAGAAGCCGGGGGGCAGGTTCACCAGCAGGCGGCACTTCTGGCGTCGGGCCATCGCAGATTCTCCAAGGCGGAGGAAACCGATCCGTCACGTCCTGCCCGCAGGATAGGCGAAAGCCGCCGTCGCGTCAAGCCCGGCCCGCGGATACAGCGGCAGAGCGGCCACCACCTTCCGCGGCGCCACGATCCGCCATTGAAATGCCCGGCCCGCGGTGTATAATGAAGTGTGCGCCCAGGAGGCGATGGAGGCATCGGGTATGCTGCTCGAATACGTGCAGGCCGCGCTTCGCCACGCGAAGTACGAGATTCTCCCTGACGACGGCACCTACTACGGCGAGATCCCCGAGTGCCAGGGGGCCTACGCCTGTGCGGCAACCCTCGAGGGCTGCCGCGAGCAGTTGCGCGAGGTCATCGAGGAATGGGTCCTTTTCCGAGTCCACAAGAACCTCCCCCTGCCCGTGATTGACGGCATCGAGTTGGCGATCAAGGACGTAGCCTGATGCCTCCCCTCGGGCCGGTCAAGCGGCGGGACCTCATCCGCTTCTTGCGACAGCTCGGGTTCGACGGCCCCTACTCGGGCGGCAGGCACCAGTTCATGGCCAAAGGCGAGCTCACCCTATTCATCCCCAACCCACACCAGGGAGACATTGGTGTGGGACTCCTGGCGAGGGTTCTGCGCCAGGCGGGGATAGACAGGGCCGTGTGGGAGAAGCTCTGAGCCGGGGCTCAATCGGCCAGCGGCTTGACGCGGATGTTCTTGTAGTAGGTCTTGCTCTTCGGGTCGTGGGCCTGGAGGCAGAAGGTGCCGCTCGACGGCTTGCGCGGCGCGTCGTCGGGGAAGGTGTACTCGTTCACCACCTGGTCGTTGACCTTGATGACGACCTGCATCCCCTTGACGATGATGTGATAGGTCCACCACTCGTCGTCCTTCACGGGCGAGACGTTCATCACGTTCTTGATGTTGTACAGGCTGCCCGTCTTCTTCGGGTCGCCGTGGGTCTGGTTCACCTGGCACTCGAAGCCCTTGCTGGGCCAGCCGTTGGGCTGGAACTCGGTGTGGAAGTAGACGCCCGAGTTGGCGCCCGGTTTGGTCATGATGTCGAGCTTCAGCTCGAAGTTCTTGAAGTTGTGCTTCTGCACATCGCCGTCGTAGTAGAGGTGGCTGCGCCCGTCCTCCACGCAGATCATCCCGTCGCGGACGCTGAACGAGCTGGCCTTCTCGCTCGCCTTCCAGCCGTCGAGGCTCTTGCCGTCGAAGAGGCTGATCCAGCCGTCCTCCTCGCCCGCAAAGGCCCCGCTCACCAGCACCAGCACGCCCGCCAGCACGCCCATCCACTTCATCGCCGTCACTCCGAGGGTTGGGGTCGGTCGCCACGAACGCCAAGAGTATACTCGCCGAGGCCCCTGCCCGCAAGCCGGGGAGCCGCAAGGCCGTTCTGACGTTGACTCGCGCCGCGCATCCCTGTAGAATACCCGATCAAGCGTCAGCGTAATCCCACCGGGTTCCTGTAAGGAGGATGCGATGAAGGGCAACGCAAAGGTCTTGGAGTGGCTCAACAAGCTGCTGGCCGACGAGCTGACGGCGATCAGCCAGTACATGGTCCACGCCGAGATGGCGGAGAACTGGGGCTATGGGAAGCTCGGCGGGCACTTCCAGAAGCGCGCGATTGACGAGATGAAGCACGCCGAGAAGCTGATCGGCCGCATCCTGTTCCTCGAAGGCAAGCCGGTCGTCAGCCAGCTCAACGAGATGCACATCGGCGCCGAAGTGCCCAAGATGCTCGCCAACGACAAGGGCGCCGAGATGGGCGCCGTCAAGTCCTACAACGAGGCCATCGCCCTCTGCGCCGAGGTCCGCGACAACGCAACCAAGGAGATGCTCGACGGCATCCTCAACGACGAGGACCGCCACATTGACGAGATCGAGGAGCGCCTCGACCAGATCGAGCAGATGACCCTTCCCATCTTCCTGACCACCCAGGTCGGCTGAAATGTCGTGAGACGCCTGCTGCCGGCAATCGCCGCACTCGGGCTCTACACCCTCGGGGCGGAAGCGGGGCCGGACGACTGGCCCCGCTTCCGCGGCCCGAACGGCACGGGCATCAGCGACGCCAAGACCATCCCCGCCACGTGGACCGACCAGGACTATAACTGGAAGGTCACGCTCCCCGGCACTGGCCACTCGTCGCCTGTCGTGTGGGCCAACCGCCTCTTCGTCACCTGCGGCGACGCCAAGACGGCCACGCGGATTCTCCTCTGCCTCGAGGCCGCCACGGGCAAGACCCTCTGGCAGCGCGACTTCGCAGGAAAACCCTACCGCCAGCACGGCGACAACGCTTACGCCTCGGCCAGCCCCGCCGCCGACGCCGACGGCGTGGTCGTATCGCTCTCCACGCCCGACGAAGTGGCCCTCGCCGCCTTCGACAACGAGGGCAAGGACGCCTGGCGCCGCGGCCTCGGCCCCTGGGTGGGCAACCACGGCACCGGCGTATCGCCCATCATCGCCGGCGACCTCGTCATCCTCGCCAACGAGCAGGAGGACCCCAAGCTCATCCCCAGCATGTACGGCCCCAACCCCACCACCCCGGCCGGCAAGAGCTTCGTCGTCGCCCTCGACCGCAAGACGGGCGAAACCCGCTGGCAGACCGAGCGCACGACCAAGATCTCCCCCTACTCCACCCCCTGCATCGCCCCCTCGCCCGACGGACGCCCCGAACTTGTGCTGTCGAGCAACGCCCACGGCATCTCGGCCCTCGACCTCGCCACGGGCAAGCCCGCCTGGGAGTTCGGCAACGTGTTCAAAGACCGCTGCGTGGCCTCGCCCGTCATCGCCGCGCCCGCCAGCGCCGACGCCTTGCCCCTGGCCATCGCCAGCTACGGGGCGGGCACGTCGGGCGCCCTCATGGTCGCCGTGCGCGCGGGCCGGCCCGCGAAGGGCATCGAGCCAACCCTCGCCTGGCAGCTCAAAGGCCCCGTGCCCCTCGTCCCCACGCCCGTCGTCAAGGGCGACCGCATCTTCCTCTGGCACGACAACGGCACGGTCGCCTGTCACAACGTCGAGACGGGCGAGCAGGTCTGGCGCGACAAGGTGCCCGGCGCCTTCTACGGCTCGCCCGTGTGGGTGGACGGCCGCCTCTACTGCATCTCGAAGGCCGGCGACGTGTTCGTCGTCGCCGCGGGCGACAAGTTCGAGCTGCTCGCCCGCGTGCCGCTCGGCGAGCCCAGCTTCGCCACGCCCGCCGTCGCCAACGGCGTCCTGTACCTCCGCACCCGCACCCAGCTCTTCTCCCTCGGCGGCAGGAAGCCCTGAGGCAGACGTCTCTCCCCAATTGCCGATTCTCGGCCTTCCGGCCAAGTCTCGCACAGAGTCCGTAGTGTCTCCAACTCGAGAATCGGCGATTCGCCTCGTTCCGGCTCAGAGTCGCACAGAGTCGCCAGAGTCGCCCACTTCGCGCGGGGGGCATGGAAACTGGGACACTAGGAAACTAGGGACAGTCACCGATTTGCACGGACGCTCCGGAAACTAGGGACAGTCACCGATTTGGGAAACTAGGGACAGTCACCGATTTGCAGGGACGCCCTCCGGACGCTCCAGCGTCCAGAAGCAAGCCGCTGCCCCGGTGCCCCTGGAGGGGCACAGGCCCCCCGAGTCGCATTGCCATGGGCACCTGTGCAACCAGCAATGGGCTCTGTCATGCCGAGCGAAGTCGAGCCACTTATCTCAGGCGTCAGGACCAGAGAGATTCCTCGACTTCGCTGCGCTCCGCTCGGAATGACCCCACGGAGACCCTATCGCTGCCAGAGTCTCTGCGGAAGGCCCCGGAACACTGAAGCATGCGGTGCGGCATGCCATGCGGCCATGCGGCGCCAGGCAAGAATGGCGAATGGTGTGACTGGCGTGAAGCTGAGGATCGGCTTCGAGTTAGAATGGAGCCTTCTGCACGCATGCCCATGCAGACATTAGTATGTCAAGGACGAGTAAGCACAGCAGGTGGGCCTCCAGCCAAAGAATGCGCCCTGTCCACTCGTGGTCGTGGAACTCGACTTCCCGTTGTGGGTCGTAGAGAATGCGGAAGTTCCCATGCGCAAGGGCATTGCGAATGTGCCTGTACGGAGCGTCTTTCCGATTGAGCTCGGCACAGAGTCCGCCCTCCGTCGAATCAGCCGGCAGGATGCCTGCAAGACGCCCAAGCACCGTTTCCCGCGGGTACACGAGGCAGAGGTACATGCTACACAGCAGCCATGCCTCTGCTACGGCCGCAAACGTCCTATCGTCGACCCATGGCCTCGCGCTGCGGACGGCGCGTTCAAGCACGCCCATGGCAGTCGCGGCGGTCATCAATTCTTCGAGCGGGATATCATCGCAGGCGTGTGGCCGAATGTCCTCGAACAACCTCGGGTGCCAAGACTCGGAGAGGCTGCGGAGCCATGGGGCACAGCGCCCGCTCCCTTTGCAGTGCTCGCGCAAGTCGATAATCCCGCTCTTGTACCACGGAACGTCTGCCACAGGAGTCTCCTAGCCAAATAGTAGCCAAATAGGGACAGTCACCTATTTTAAGTTGGCGCGCGGCCTCCCGACCGGCAAGGCTCGCAACCGCCGGCCCAGCGCGGCCTCGAGCCTGCCCAGAAAGGCGTCCGAACCCAGCGGGCGGCCCCGCCGCGTGCGGAAGCGCAAGCCGAGCAACTCCTCCTCCGCAGGGTCGCTTCGGAGAAGTTCGCGCCACTCGGCGGCGCTCCAGCGCTCGCGCCAGGCCGCCAGGTCGAGCAAGCCGCTGGGGTCGCCCGCCTCGCCCACGTGGGCCGCGGCGCTGGACCACGGGTAGCGCCACGCCAGCCGCACCATCCGCGCACGGACCGGGTTCCGCTCCGCGTAGCGCACCGCCGCCGCCAGGTGCGCCTCGTCGAGCGGGCACGAGTGGAAGCGGTTCTGCCACAGGTGCCCGCAGCGGCCGTGCAGGCGGTTGACGGCCTGGGCGTAGACGAAGTCCGTCCGCCCCACGGCCCTGGCAAGCGAATCCTCCGCCTCGGGCACGGCGACGAGGTGGACGTGGTTGGTCATCAGGCAGTAGCCGAGGACCCGCAGGCCGAACTCGCGGGCGTGCCGGGCCAGGAGGGCCAGGTAAGCGGCCCGATCGTCATCGGTGAAGAACACGTCCTGGCGGTTGTTCCCGCGCTGGGTCACGTGGTGGGCCAGGCCGGGGATGACAATGCGGGCAATGCGTGGCATGGCCATAGCATGCCACGCGAGTGGACGACTGTCAATCCGCGGCGCAGGAACAGGAATAGGTGACTGTCCCCATTATCCCACAAGGCGGATGAGTGTAGAGCGGACGGTGTCCTGGCAGATAGCGCCCAAGGGGCCGGAGCCGACAGGGTGCACGTCGCCGTTGACTTGCGCTTCGCCGTGGCGAAGTAACGGGTCACTCTGTGTTCTCACCTCTGACCCAGGCGCGCACGGCATCCTGGTGGGTCTCAAACCACTCTTGGATGATCTGGCTTGCGTGCTCAACGTTCCGACCATCGGTCCACCATGCCTCTTGGGTGTTGCGGTCGTTCTTCCACCATGCGTCCTCGAACTCCTTGGGGAGACCGAAGCCATGGCGACCGGAGAAGTGCCTAAGGTATCCATATAGTTCCGCCCTCAGCGATGGTGGCGTCTCGCCTGCGCGCAAGAGGGCCATGCACTCTTCAACGACGTCCTGGCGCAAGGCGTCCAGAATGCTGAGCGCCACGACTCGGTGTTGTGTCGGGCGGCTCGTATCGCATAGGGCCCGCAGCCAGGTGGCCCTCCCCGTACTGGGATCCCCAGCGAGCACTGCGCGGCGGCGAAGAGCCAGATCACGGAGTTTGGAATCAACCCCCCTCCGAAGACGAGCCGGCTCCTGGTTGCCTGTGAAAACCCGCCAAAGGACGAGAAAGAAGCTTCTTATGAAGCGTTGCTTCCTCAATTCGGGTCCGTCTTCCAGTTTCCACATCTCGTAGGTACACAGCCCTTCGCACGCCACCTCCCTCACTTTGATGTTCTCATTAGGGTCAGCAAGGCGCTCTAGGAACAGCGGGGCGGTGAAGTGTGGGTTCATACACAACAGCCGCGCCCTGTACGACGCATCCAAGGGATCGGACCCGCCGGCGTCCTCTTCAGAAGGGTTGCGGCCCCATTCCGTTCCCGATTTTCGCAGACAGGCAGCGTAGTGCTCGAATTCCGTTGACGGCCAGAGCCTGAATCGGATCTTGTTCAAGCAACTGCAGCCAAAGATGCAGGCCACTGCCAAGGCGAGAGCGATGATTGCGCATGCCGCTAGCAGGCGGCGCCGCGCTGGAACCGCGAGAAGGCCGGAGCGGTTCCCTCCGCTCCGGGTCGGAATCCTAACCACCGGTCACCTCCTAAACACCCAGAAGGGGGACCAGTTGCTCTTGAGGCCGCGGTTGTCCACGGCGCGGACGCGAATCGCGTATAGCCTTCCCAGCACGAGTTTCTGGGGCTGCGGTTTCCCTGCGTCGAGCGCGGCGAGTTGCACCTCAGATGCCTGGACGTCTCCCTCGCTCACGATTTGAGTCGTGTCCACGTAGTAATACTGGTCCCAGCCCTTGGCCTTCTGGTATCGATCTATGGGTCCCTTGACAGGGAAGACCTGATACCGATAGAGGTTCACATTGTCATTTGGGTCCGGATCGGCGGCTGCTGGCCATGTCGCGCTCAGGTAATCTTGGCGCGAAGTGGGGAGTTAAAGGGCGGACTAATACGCTTCCTCCGGACCAAAAGATAGCCGAGCTTCTGTAGGGCTCGGCTGATGGCGGCGCGGGCCACAATG
>Ga0116146_1000056_pt1 | contig 128516 bp, 97 predicted proteins | sample AD_JPNHG2_MetaG_FD_89748 | JGI IMG/M metagenome (GOLD analysis project Ga0116146, IMG submission 89748) | Active sludge microbial communities of municipal wastewater-treating anaerobic digesters from Japan - AD_JPNHG2_MetaG | ecosystem: Engineered > Bioreactor > Anaerobic > Digestate | place... | reverse complement strand
GCAACGACCAAGGTCGTGACTACACCGCTTGGGCGAAACGAAAACCGCACCCGCGACCGCGCCAATGCGGTCCAACACCCCGAAAAAAAACTAGAATCGCCCTTTGGTGTTCAACTTGGGCTAGCGTGCTGGGCTCTGGCTCTTTTTGCCCAAATGCAGTTCGCGGTGCGATTGGGAGAGGTTGGCTCAGTCCGGCGGGACTCGTCGGCGACAAGAAGACGGCAAAAAGTGCCTGACCCGCTGTCTTGCACGCCAAACACGTACAGATCGTGGTCGGACTCCGAGATCGCGCGCAGAAGGTTGTGACCAAAGAAACCGGGCGCGAGGCACCTTGATGGTGCTCCACGCCCGTTGTTTGAAAGCCCTATCGACCGATCGTCACTTGGATGCATCGGCACCCGGATAGGCGACCGTCCTGCCCTGCAAACCGGCCTTGGCCAGGATCGCGTATACGACGAAGCCCACGATGAAAGAGTAAACCGCGGTCGGATGCCAGCCGGGCACGAGTTCCCTGCCGAGGAGCTTGGTCACCATGTCGTTGCTGGAGATGCCGACGAGGAAGCCGAGTACCCACGCCGCATAGCCGGCGAGGCTGACGCCCTGGCGAGGGCCGGCCCACTTCTTACCCGAGAGGAAGTAATCGGCCACGATGGCCCCACAGATCGGACCGAAAGATGCGCCAATGAGGCCGAAGAACGCCTCCAGATTGCCGGCGATACCCGTGGCCGCCAGGATGATGCCGATGGTTGCCCCGCCCAAGGTCAGAGGCACGCGCCCCATGGTCGGAATCATGGTCGACAGACTGTTGCCGATGATGCTCGCACAGAAACAGGCCGGGGCCATCGAGCCGATCGCCAGCAGCAGGAACATGATCTTCGCCAGGCCGGGGCTGACCAACGGCAACGCCTTGCTGACCTGGGGACCGACGGTGGGATCAATCCCCTTCGCGCCGGCCACGATGATCAAAGCCAAACCGCCGGCCAGGAGGATGGACAGACTGATGCCGGTGAGCCCGGCCAGATTGACATCATTCTCGTCCCGGCTGTTGGTGCCGAAGTCCACACCGGCCGCCCCGGCGGTAGCGAAGAAACCGATGACCATCTGAATCACCAGGCAAGCCCCGGCCAACACGCCCGGCCCGGTCGGGTCCACGGCAAACTTGAAGTTCCCCACGTGCGGCAGGGCACACACGCCGGCGATGCACAGCATGGCCACGGCCACCCACGGCAGATAGCTCGATATCTTCGCAACGTACTTGATTCCGAAGGCACCAAAGAGGGCAAAGACGTAACCCCACGCGATGCAAAAGACGATAAACAGCGCGGAAATCTGGTCCGCGTCGCGGCCGATGGCCAGCAGCAATAGCTTTGCCGCGTAGAAGGTCCCCACGCTGTACCAGCCGATCTGGAGCAAGCCCATGAAGATGCCCGGGAAAAGCAAGCCGCCCACAGTGCCGAATGTGGAGCTACCCACCACGTAAAGCGGATACCCCGTTTTCATACCGAGCACGCCGAATACGTAGTGAAACACGTAGTGGCTGAGCACGGCGGCGATTACCAACCCGCCCAGAGCAACATCCAGACCACCAAGGTTAAAAGCCGAGGCGAGCTTGTCGTAAAAGGCAATCCACATGAAGATGCCAAAGTACGCCGGGGCGGTATTGGTCCACCACGGCCCGCGGTTGCTCATGGGGTTCGGCTTGGCCGATGCCAAATAAGCTGGAAGTGTTCCGTTCGCCATAGGTGTTCTCCTTCAACTCTAGGACGGCATGTCCGACCGTGAGGGCTACCGCTTGCCTCCGGCCGATTTGATCGGTCGTGGGACATGGTAACCGTTTTTCTGCTTGTTGCCAGGGTGCCGTTCGATGCGCCCGACAGGGTTCCGAGCATCAGCCGGGACCGGCAGGTTTCCGCCCCACCTCCTCCATGGATCTTCGCAGGACTCCAATCCTGCTCTGCCCTGTTTGTGCGTCTTGCGCTACTTCGCGGGGGGGCAGAACCTCCGAAGGATGGCGGAGGGTGACGCGAAACCGTCAGAACCTCGGGATCCGTTCAAGCTCGGCCCGCAACTGCTGAGGCGAGAGCTTCTCGATCGGGAGGCGGATAAGCTTCTCGATCCAGCCCCGGAGCCGGCTTGCGACCTGCATGGCGAACATCAAGCGCTGTTCGTCGGTGCCTTGGGCAAAGGCGGGGTCGGGCAAAGACCAGTGCGCCCGGACCGCCGGACCGGGGAAGACTGGACAGGACTGACCGGCGGCATGGTCGCAGAGCGTTAGAACAATGTCGATGGGGGTTACCGCAAACTCGTCCCAGCTCTTGGAATAGAGGCCGGCAGTAGACACGCCCATCCGCCGCATGGCCTCGAGCGCCAGGTCGTGGACATAGCCTGCGGGGTGGCTGCCAGCACTGAGCGCTTGGAACCTCTCCCCGCCCAGATGACGCAGCAAAGCCTCTGCCATCTGGGACCGACAGCTATTGCCGGTACAAAGAAACAGCACGGCGTATGGTCCCTGCATCGGAGAGACCCCTTTATGCGCGACGGACTGAGCCCAAAACGCCAACCGTGGTATTATCTCTCAAGTGAGGTGTCGCCGGAAATGGCAAGCGTGCGTCGATTGATGCGCGGGCCGGCCCTGTCCTCGCGAGAAGACAAGAACGGGGAAGGCTGCCCGCATGGTCCCCCCGGTACAACGAGAATGATGATTGCGGTTACCGCTTACAGGTGAGTGATGGTCGACCCAGAAACATTGGAAGGGGCCGGACGGCTTCTGGCCGGATGGAAGCGGACGATGATCCTGGCCCACGACCGGCCGGATGGCGACGCTCTCGGGGCGATGGCGGCCATGAAACGGGTGATCGAAGCCGCCGGCCGTGAGGCGACTGCGTTCGTTTACGACGAGTTGCCCGGCCGGTATGCGTTCCTCGATGGCATCCCCGCGCAAAGCCGTGGGCATGGCATCGGGATCAACACGAAGCAGGTCTTCCACCGCTGGCAAGACGCCAGTCCTGGCGCGATTGACGCGCGCTTCGACGGGATCCTGATCCTCGACACCAATAGCTGGTCGCAGATCAAACCGGCCGCCGACTACCTGCGAGCCAGCGCCCTGCCCAGGATCGTCGTCGATCACCACGCCGCCGCTGACGGCGTTTCCCAAGGTCACGGATCCGGTCTTGATCTCATTGATCCTTCCGCGCCTGCCACGTGCCAGATTCTGCACGCCTGGTGCGATGCAATGGACTGGCCGCTCGATTCCGCCTCGGCAGAAGCCTTGTTCACCGGCCTGTCAACCGACACCGGATGGTTCCGGCACTCGAATACCGACGCCCGCGCCATGCAGACCGCAGCCGACCTGATCGACCTGGGCGTGAGGCCTGACGTCCTCTATGGCAGGCTGTACGCATCGTTTCCCCTGTCGCGCGTCCGACTCATGACCGAGATGCTGGCCACGCTCACGTTCCACGCTGACAACGCGATTGCGATTGCGCATATCACCCCTGAAATGTTTGCCCGTTCCGGAGCGTCAAAGGCTGAGACGGAGGATCTGGTCAACGAGCCGATGGCCGCCGAGCCGGTCATCGTCTCGGCGCTCCTGGTCGATGCGGGAACAGGGGAAATACGAGCCAGTTTTCGCAGCAAGTCGCCCGAGGTGTGCGGCCGTGACATCGACGTGGCGGCAATCGCCGGACGTTTCGGCGGAGGCGGGCACCGCCGGGCGGCCGGAGCGCGACTGGCCGGTACCCTGGAAGAAGCCCGGCGGCGCGTGACGGAGAAGATCCTCGCGGCCATGCGCGGAGAATGACCGACAATGGGCTGGCGACGAAAGAAAACCCCGGGACTCAGCAGGGAGATGCTTCTGGCCGCCCGGCCGCTGCGAAACCCGAACATCACCGAGAAGGAAATCGCCGGGGGCGGCCTCGAATTGACCGTCTCGCTGCCCAGGAGCCGCCTGTTTCGCTGGCTGAGCGGAGGCTGCAACCACCCGATCGTCCGCCGGTACCAACTCGACGTGATCGGCGTCGAAACCTGGAGAATGATCGACGGCCGGACGACGATCATGACAATGATCGAACGCCTCGGCTCTGCTCACGGCATGGAGCCGCGACAGGCGGAGGCGGCGATGCTCGCATACTTGCGGACTCTGGCGCAAAGGGGCATTATGATGCTGGCGCTGCCGCATGAAGAACCCCGAGCAGCCGACAAGGATCGCCTTCACACGAGCTGAACCGATCTTGCGGGGCGGAAGGACAATCCGCGGAAAGGAGAATCAATCATGGTTTCCAGGACATGTCGCTGGATGCTGGCGATCACGTTGCTAACCGCAGCACCCGTCCGACCGGCCGAAGAGCCGACCACTGCATCGGCGCCGACCTCGCAGGGCATTCCGGCGATCAGCGGCTCGGCGCTCTCGGATCTGCTGCCGGCCAAAACGCTGCTGTACAAGGGGTGGCCTGGAATCGACGTCTTTTCGAAGGCGGCCGAGGAGACCGAGTTGGCCAAGCTGCTGAAGGAACCCGAACTCGAACGGCTGCGAGCCTCGTGGTGGAAGGACATCTGGCCGGCCATCAAAGATCAGATCGCCCGTGCGATCGGCGACGAGAAGGCCGAACAGATTCTCGATCCAATGACGACGCTGCTAGGCACGGTCTGGCGGCATCCGACGGCGGTGGCTCTGATCGGGGCCGGCACCGGCAAGAACGGACCGCAGTTCGACGCCGCCATCATCGTCCGTGCAGGCAAGGATTCGGCGAAACTCGTCGAAATCGCGGAGCAGCTTCTGGCTCTGGCCGGGATAACTCCCGATTCAGCGATGGAAGTTGAGGTCGGCAGGCTGAAGTTCAAGACCGTGACCGGTTTTCCGCTTCCCCTGCGGTGGGGCAGGGCGCAGGACTTGTTCGTCGTCTCCCTCGGCACCAAGGCCACGGAGCACCTCGGCCTCGGCACGCTCGAGGATTCGCTGACCCGCAGTCCGCGTTTCGCTGCGGCAATGAAGCACGTGGGCGCCGACCAGTCCTGGCCGTTTTTCTTCCTCGACATGAAGGCGGCCGTCCAGGCGCTCAAGGACTTTCAGCCGATGCTCGCAGCCACCAGTTTGCCGTTTTTTGCTGAGCCGGACGCTCTGGATCGCTTCCTCAAGCAGATGGGCGTCGAGGCGTGCGAATCGCTCTCCATTGCGATCGCGCCCGAGGCCGGCGGCTTCAAGACCAGCATGTTCGTTCACCTGCCCGGGGCCGCCGCCAGCAGTAATCCGCTCATCGGCCGAAAAGCCTTGATCAACGACGATATCCGGGTGGTCCCCAAGAACGTCCGCTGGGCCACCGTGACCAACTGGGACGCAGCCGCAACCTATCGCTCACTGTTGGATGCTCTGACGTCGCTTGTCCCGACCGGCGAAGAAGAGATCCTCGGGATGGTGGAACGGGCCGAGAGACGCCTCGGACTGAGCATCGAAAAGGAGATTCTCGGCGCGTTCGAGGACAACTGGGCGATCTTCGATTCGCCCGAGTTCGGCGGGATCTGGGTCAGCGGCATTACGGTGGTGGCCAAGGTCAAGCCCAAGCACCACCTGCGCAAGGCGATGCGCAACATCACGGCCGTCATCGCCGAGGAGATGAGCGGCGACGCCTCGGCAGAGGTGGCGACCGAAACATACCGTGGGCAGACCATTGAATACTTCAATATCAGCGGCGTGCCGCTTCCGATCGCCCCGGCCTGGGCGGAGTTCCAGGGCCGGTGGATCATGGCTCTCTATCCCCAGATGGTGCGGATGGAGCTGGACCACCTGATGAATCGCGGCGCCTCGCTGCTCGAGAACCCCGACTATCAGCGCGGGCGCAAGCTGCTGCCCAACGGAGCGTTTGCGGTCAACTACGTGGACACCAAGTCGGGCATGCTCCAGATGTACTCCCTCGCACTGCCGATCTGGCAGGCCGCCGCCGCCATGCTGCAAAAGGAGAACATCCCGCTCGATGTCAGCATGTTGCCGTCGGCCCATACCGTCACCCGTCACCTGTTCGGCAACGTGTCCGTCTCGATAGTCAGCGAGGACGGGGCGTTGACGGTCTCGCACGGGGCCCTGCCGGTTCCGGTGCCGGCCATCGGTGAAGGGGGTTTTGCGATTCCGCTGGGAGCGGCAATCCTGTTGCCGTCTCTGTCCAGGGCCCGCGTACTGGCCAAGCGCACGGCCAGCGCGGCCAATCTCAGTGGCCTGGGCAAGGCTCTGTATACCTATGCAGTCGAACACGACGATCAGTTCCCGCCCGATCTCCGGACACTGGTCGACAGCGGCGCCATCAGTGAGAAATCACTCCGATCGCCGCTCGACGAATCCGACGCAACCAGTTCGTACATCTACATCTCCGGCCAGACGACGGAGGTTGACCAACGCAACGTCATTGCCTATGAGAACCCCGAAAACCACGATAACGAAGGTACCGTCGTCCTTTTCGCCGACAGCCATGTCGAGTTCATGACGATGAGCGCTTTCCGCAAGGCCCTCGAGGACACATACCGTCGGCTTGGACGCGAGATGGAAGAACCCGGTGAACAGGTAGAGGCGAGGACACGGGACCAGAAAACGGCGGCCGCACGCCGGGCGGTCAGTCGCGAGGGAGCCCTGGCCGCAGCCCTGGAACTGTTCAAGATGCACGTCGGGCGATATCCCAACAAGCTGGATGAGTTGGTCGAACAACCCGAAAGCGAAGCCGACGCCGAGAAGTGGAGGGGGCCGTACGTCCAAGGCGCTGGCGCACTGAAGGATCCGTGGGGCCATCGCTTGATGTACCTCTCGCCGGGCGAACGCAACCGCAGCGGTTACGATCTCTGGAGCCTCGGCCCCGACGGCCAGGACGGCACGACCGACGATCTCGCCAACTGGAAGAAATGATCTCGGCAGCCCGGCAGGCTCCGCCCGGGCGGACCACGCCGCCGGGCCAAGATTCCCATCCCGCTCCCACAAACCCGCTGGGCCGAGATTCCTATCTCGGCCCCATAGAACACGGGATTCCCATCCCGCGATGAGCATCGCTGGGCCGAGATTCCTATCTCGGCCCCATAGAACACGGGATTCCCATCCCGCGATGAGAAATGACGAAAGGATTCGCCGCGCAAGAGGTGCGAGAAAGGATACTCGCCAGCGCAGATTGCAGACCGCTGGGCCGAGATTCCTATCTCGGCCCCACAAACGCGGGATTCCCATCCCGCCATGAGAAATGGCGAAAAGATTCGCTGCGGAAGAGGTGCGAGAAGGGATTCTCGCACCAGCGATTGAAGGGTTTCTCGCGCCAGCGGACCATCGGATTTCAAATCGCAGATTTGAGATTGCAGATCGAGGTCCGCGAGGACGGACCCGACGCGCTCGTCAGGCGGTCTGGAACGGCGGCGCATCCTTGCGACTCATGCGAATATCGATCGAGCCAACCAGCTTCTTCAATCGCTTGCCCAGCGGGGCCAGGACCGGGCGTTCGCTTTCCCAGTGGCCCAGGGCGATGGCCGTCTTGCCCGCGCGGAGGATCGACAGGGCGTCGTGGTGGCGGATCTCGCCGGTGACGATGACGTCGCAGGCGGACGCCCGCGGCATCTCCAGCGGCATGCGCCCGGCCGAGCCGCCGCAGACGGCCGCGCGGCGCAGCTTCGTATTTCGCTCGCCGACGGTCATCAGCACTCGCGACCTCGTCGCGCGCTTCAGTGATTTCGCCAAGCCGGCCAACGTAGTGCCCTTCGGCAGAGTGCCGACACGGCCGATCCCGCCCGTCGGCTCGGGCGTCAGCGGGTAGATGTCAAAGGCCGGCTCCTCGTAAGGATGTGCATGTCGCAATGCCGCGATCACTTCGGGCAGACAGCGCTCCGGCGCGATCATCTCAATTCGCGTCTCGGCCACGCGCTCAAGCCGGCCCTTGCGGCCGACCTGCGGGTTGGTGCTTTCGGTCCCGAAGAATGTGCCCTCGCCGCGCAGGCGGTAGCTGCACTGCTCGTAATCGCCAATGCGACCCGCGCCCGCTGCGAACATGGCCGCGGCCACTTCTTCGAGTTGGGCGAAAGGCACAAACGTCACCACCTTGTACTCGCGCCGCCCGACGGACACATACTCGAACGGCCCGACATCCGTCAGCCCACACAGACCCGCGAGCACATCGTTGACTCCGCCCTCGGCGGCATCGAGAGCCGTGTGCGGCGAGTAGATCGCAATCCCGCGTCTAATTGCCTCGTGTACGATCGCTTCCGTCCCATCGCTGTCCGCCACAATTCGTTTGACCGGCTTGAACAGCGGCGGGTGATAACTCATGATCATCTCGCACCGCGACGCGACCGCCTCGCGCAGCACCGCCGGCGTCAGGTCGATGCACAGCAGCACGCGTCTGCACACCGCTCTCCGATCACCAACCAGCAGCCCGACGTTGTCCCACGACTGAGCCAGCGCGGGTGGTGCGATCCGATCCATCGCCGCAGCCACGGCTCCCACGGTCACGCGCTTGCCGCCTTTTGCCGTCATCTGCGATCCTCTCTTCACGCCGGTGCCGCCGTTCGCAGCCTTGCCAGCAGATCCTCGGGGCCCTGGGCCGACAGCAGTGAGTCTCTCACCTCCGGGTCGCCTACCAAGCGAGCGATCTCGGCCATCGTGGCCAGGTGCCCTTCAGGATCACCCTGCGGACTGAGCAACAGAAAGACCAAGCGCACCTTCTCGCCGTCCGGCGCCTTGAAATCGACGCCCCCGGGAACCTGGGCCACCGCGCAGATGCGACTGGTCAGCGCCCGGCAATAGGCGTGCGGAACGGCAATGCCGTGCCCCAGAGCCGTCGGCCAGACCTGCTCGCGGTCGATCAGTTCCTTCAACATGGCGTCGCGAGGTACCTTCGGCTCGACCTCGACAATTCGCGAAACCAAATCCTCGAACAGCGCCTTCTGCTCCGAGATCTCCAATCGAACCGCCAGCTCGGGCCGCAGCCCCCTGCGCAGATAATCCGCCTCGCGCCGCAGCACAAGCAGCGGATAGGACTCCGTGGCGACCGCGGGTGAAGAATCCGCCGGCGTCAGGTTTACCTGGTTCTTGTAGAACGCCGCGATGGGCGTTCCTTGCGAAAGACGGCCGGGGTCCGAGGACGTGTCCAACACCGCCGCGGCCTCGTTGCGGGCCAGCTCCGCGCTCAGGATGGACGGCTTGGGCAATCGCGACCACACCGCCTGTCCCGCCCGCTCGACCGGGCGACGATCCGCGCTGGGCGACCAGAAGAAGACGCGAGACCGCCCGAACGCTTCTGACCACCGCTGGCAGAGCAGCATGTTGAGGTCTTCGTTGTCGGTGAGGGCCACCAAATTGCCGATCCCCTGAAACTCGTCCCGCTCGATGAGATCCAGATCGCGAGCGTCCGCGACGATCGCCTGCAGGCCCTCTTGCCGGGCCTCGGAGACCATCTTGGCGTTGGTGTCTACCAGGATCGCGCGCGCACGTGCTGTTTCGCTGACAAAACGAGCCACCTCCTGACCCAGCCGATGCGCCCCGACGATCATCCAGCCGGTCGGGGCGGGAGCCCTCACCTTGAGCACGTCAGCCACCAGCCCGGCGGTGAGTCCTTGCAGAACGACCGTGCCTACAATCACCGAGTAAACAAATGTCTCGACGAACGCTGCTGATCCCGGGAATGCGTCGGCAAGCTGCAGGGAGACGAGCGACGCCATTGACGCCGCGACAATGCCCCTTGGGGCGATCCATGACAAGAAAAGCTGCTCTTTCCACGGCACGTTGTAGCCGACGGTCGAAACCACCACATTCAGCGGACGAATAATGAACATGACGATCGCCACCAGCAGCGCGCCGCCGGCCCCGAAGGCGAGGAACTGCTCGCTCCTGAGCCGCGCGGCCAGAAGGATGAACAGGATCCCGATGGCCAGGTCCGCGATCTCGGCCTTGAACCGGCGGATCTGCTTCAATTCGGGCGGGTTCTTGAGCCCGATCACAAACCCGGCCGACGTCACGGAGAGCAGGCCCGATTTGGACAGGACCACCTCGCCCAGGCCGAAGATCAGAACGGCCATCGCCAGCACCGAGATGTTGGCCAACTCCTCAGGGACAAACCCGCCATGAAGCAGCCGGTGTACCAGCAGGCCGCCGCCAATCCCCACGAGCAGCCCCCAGAACACGCGCATGCCGAAATGTGCGATGGCGGTACCACCCTCCATTCCACTGATCCACTCAAAGCACAGAATCGCCACGAAGACGCCGATCGGATCGATCAGCACGCTCTCCCAATGGAGGATATGGTTGAGCCGGGCGTTGACCTTGGTTCGCTTGAGCAGCGGCCCGATCACCGTCGGACCGGTGACGATCACCAGGCTGCCCGCCAGGAGGGCCATCGACATGGGCAGGTCCGGGAAGATAACGCCGATGGCCACCGCCGTTCCCAGCCAAGTGACAACGACGCCAACCGTCAGCAGACGCCGAATGGGCCCGGAGGCCAGCCGGTAACCTTGAACGTCCAGCGTCAGGCCGCCGTCGAACAGGATCAGCCCCACGGCCAGCTCGACAATGACGACCAGCCCGCCTCCGAGCGAGTCCGGCCGTACGATGCCCAGTATCTGCGGGCCGCACGCGTATCCGCCCAACAGCAGCAGAACAATCGCGGGCAACTGAAATCGGCGCGAAACGACGATCAGCATGATGCCGGCCGCGAAGGCGGCAACCATGGTCCGAAGCATCAGGTCGCCATTGGTAACAGCCATGTCTGTGTCCCGCCGCCGTCAATCGATTTCCGAGCGAAAGATAACTGCAATCGGCGGTCCAGCCAAGACCATTTCCTCAGGGGGATTGCTCCTGGGTCCGTGACACTTTAGGCGGGTGCCACTGGCAGCTTGTCTGCCAGTGTCTTTTGCTTCTCAGGCATGCACTGGCGGGCAAGCCGCTCGACGCGGCTCGCGATAAACCGCCAGTGGCACCCACAGAGCCTGCCTGCCTAATCTGTCACGGACCCATTCTTCCTGACCAGAAGATGCACCTGCGGTCCAAGGCCTCCCCGCTTGACCCCTGCCGGTTGGCCAGCTAAACCACCTGTATGAAGGCATCCAAACCCGAGAACACCACCGATGCTCGCGTGGCCGCCGTCGTCTTCGACCTCGACGGCACGCTCACCGTGCCGTATTTCGACTTCGACGCGATCCGGCGGGAAATCGGCCTGCCGACCCAACCTCGCACGCCCATCCTCGAGGCGATGGAGACCATGACCCCCGAGCAGCGCAAACGCTGCGAGGCTATCCTCATCAAGCATGAGGAGAAGGCCGCCCACGAAAGCCAGCTCTGGGACGACACGCGGGCGGTGCTCGATGCGATCCGCCGTGCGGGCATTCCGCTCGGCGTGCTGACCCGCAACAGCCGCCGATCGGTGGATATCGTGCTGGCCAAGCACGGCATCAGCTTCGACTGCATCCATACTCGCGAGGACGGGCCGATCAAGCCCTCGCCGGAGCCTGTTCTATCCATCTGCCGAAAGCTGGCGGTCGACCCGGCCGCAACCTGGGTGGTCGGCGACTATCTGTTCGACCTGATGTCGGGCAACGCCGCGGGCGCGACCACCGTGCTGATGGACGGCAACGGCCAATCGCCCGATTTCGCCGACCAGGCCGACCACGTCATCCACCGGCTGAGCGAATTGCTGCCGCTGCTGTCGTTGGATTCGTAATCGCCGAGCCGGATTCTCTTGACGAGCCGAGGGGTTTATCCCCTCGGTATTCGGGCAGCGTGCAGGCGAAACCGGAGGGGTAAGACCGACGGGATACGCTTGACGAGCCGAGGGGTTTATCCCCTCGGTATTCGGGCAGCGTGCAGGCGAAACCGGAGGGGTAAGACCGACGGGATACGCTTGACGAGCCGAGGGGTTTACCCCCTCGGTCTTCGGGCAGCGTGCAGGCGAAACCGGAGGGATACGCTTGACGAGCCGAGGGGTTTATCCCCTCGATCGTCTTTTGTGTACCTTCTCGAAATGCTCGAGGAAGATGTGATTGCTCTCCAGCGCCGGCCGCAGAGTCTTCAATTCCGCGAGCGTGACCCATCGTATCTCGGCCACCTCATCCGGTGACAGTCGTGGCTCCTGCCGCTCGTCGGAGAACGACGCCCGCCACCATTCCAGCATCAGCTTGCCGTCCGGACGCTGCCACCTGAAGATCACCCGCTCCGGCCGCACGTCCATCCCGATCTCCTCGCGAATCTCGCGAACGAGCGCCAACTCGGGCGTCTCGCCCGCCTCGATGCCCCCGCCTGGAAAACACCAGTACCCCGGCGCAATGACCCCCTCGCCGCGCCGAATCATCAACCACCGGCCGTCACGCTCGATGACCGCCACCACGCCGTGCCGAACACCATCCGCGGGATCATTCATAGCAGCCCATCATAGACGCTTGACCACCGCGCACAAAGCATCCGCGCACCCCCAAGGGTGCCCCACCTCGTCCGCGAGGTGGGGGAGCGACGATCGACCGGCAAAACCGAGAACGCCCGCCCCAACTCGAGCTTCCCATCCGGGGCCTCTTCAACAAGGATTACCATGCTCGTTGTCGCCGAGAACGAAACGGATGCTGCGAGGGAAGGCGGCCCAGAACAGATTCCGGTCCGAGCGACAGTCGGGAGGGGTGCCTTTGACCGACAATCATCGCTCCCCCATCTGCAAGAAGCAGATGGGGCACCCGCTCGCCCTCGGCCACCACACTCACGCCTGCGTGATGTGTCCCACGTCGACCACATACATCTGGCGTGTCGGTTCGTGGCTGCCGTCGAAGCAGACCTGCGTCCCGTCGCGGTTCCAGCGCGGGTGCAGGTCGCAGCGGGACGCCCCCGACAGCGCGGGATTGGCCGGGTAAGCGCCGATTTCGATCAGCCGGTTGTCCGCGGGCCGATAGAGCATCAGGTGCTGCCGACGCTCTTTGTCGGGATAGGTGTCGACGAGCACCCATTTGCGGTCCGGCGAATAGGAGCAGTGGCCGTCCCGCGTCAGCACGCCGCCGGCGAAGACCTCGTGTCGACCTGTGCGGTCGTCGATCAGGTAAAAGTGATTCCCCTGTTCCTTGGTGCTCGTCCAGGCCAGGATCGTCTCGTCGTCGCGCCAATCGAAATGCGAGAACATGGTGCTCTGCGAGAGCAGCCGCACGTCGCTTCCGTCGGTGCGGGCGGTGTACATCCGGGTGCTGAACCGCATGGTCGACAACGGCCGCCAGCGGTGCAGGAACAGCAGCCGCGTGCCCGACGGGTTGAGCTTCAGGTGGTTGAACCAGTGGTGAGCACCTTCGAACTCAGGCAGCCGCTCGTTATGTGCCGCCCACTCCAACCCGAGGATCTGCTTGTTGCCGCCAGTGACGAGGTCCATCCAGTAGATGCCCGCGTCCTTGGGGGCCGCGTCATGCTCGGTCCGTTCAGGCAGCGCAACGTACCCGTACCCGGGCCGCAACCGGTTGACCCGCTCGAAATCGAGCGTCACCGCCTGACGGCCGTCCAGGCTGACGTCGTACACCGGCCGCGGAAGCGTGCGCGTCTTGCCGCTGTGCACGTCGTGGATGATCGAAACGTAGCGATTGCCGTCGAAGCTGTTGTAGATGACCTCGCGATCCGGGGCCGAACCCAGCCACCGCAGCATCGTGCCCTGCTGCCAGCCCCAGGCCTGCGTCACGTCGAGCGGAATGAACCGGTTCTCGCGCTGAAGGTCGACCATGCCGACGGTCAGCGACTCGCCCTTCTGCGGATCGCGGCCGATGAAGTCGATCTCCATCGCCAGCAGGTATCGACCGGTCGCGTCCCACGGGCTCTTGTCGTAGTAGCCGAAGAAATGATGCTTCGGCCCGCGGGTGACCGCCTTCGCCTCCGGAAATGCCGGCCTGCTCGTAGGTGCAGTCGCGGTTTCCGCTCTTGCCGGCCGAGCCGAGAGCCAACCCGCCATCCCACCGCCGGCCAGCGCCGAGCCCAACGATCGTTTGAGCAATTCGCGTCGCCTCATGGTTTCTCCTCGGTAAGGCGTGCTCAGCACGCCGTCCTCGTCTGCATGTGCCGCACCGAAAGCAGCTATCCCCCGCCCGCGCCCTGCTCACGATCAGATACTGAGGAAAAAGAACATCTACTTCTACAAAAAACAAAGGCCCTTCCCCTGCCGGCGTCGTTCTCATCAAACCACGGAACACGCGGCCTGCGCGGAACCAGTCCAGGACGACCTTTCGCATATTCAGCGTATCCACCTTCCGCCTCTTGTACCGCGAGTTCCTGCTACTTTCGGCGGGAACTCCTGCGTCCGTTGTGCACGGTCTCAACGGCAGTCACATGGAGCAGGGGGACGAAGGTGCGTTTGTCCGAATTGGGCTGAGCGATGAACACCTCCGACTTGAGCAAGGCCAGAAGGTCCGGGTTGTGGACCACGATAGACTGCCCGCTGGACGTGACCAGCCGAAAAGACTCAAAAGGCTCACGGCGGAGCATCTCGCGGATGGTATCCTGTACGCTCATACCAGCATTATAACCGCGCGGGCGGCGGGTCGAGCTGCTGACCGAGGGGTGAACAGCCCGCAAGAAGAGAGCTTTGCCGCTTGGCGAGAGATGAACAGCGGCGCCACAGCGGCGGCCCTCCTCTTTTCTTGCGGCGCAAAAAATACCAGGCCGGGCAACACACCCGGCCTGGTGCCGCGTAGACTCCACCGCCTACGTTAAACCCCTAAGTGTGGGCCGCCGTCAATCAGCGGCAGCCGCGATAGCCAAAGCTGAAGCCGAAACCTCGGCCATGGTAACAGTGACGGTGTCCACCCCAATACCCGAATGAGAAGCCAAACCCCGACGGTCGATAGCAGTAACCCGGATAGTAATAAACCGGAGCGGTGTACACGACCGGCGCGGGGGCTACATACACCGGGGCGGTGTAGACCACTGGTGCTGGGGCCACATAGACCGGCGCCGGTGCGTAGTAATAAACCTGAGCATCGGCCCGTTGAGCCGCCGTCCCGAGGGCCAGCGTCGCGAGCATTGCCGCAATCAGCAACATCGAATTCTTCCTGACTGGCATGGCAAACCTCCTTGGTCTACGGTTTCCTCAAGACCTCCGCCTTCACGGTCGTCTCCGAAACCTCTCGAACCGGTCAGTTGGTTAGACACTGTTGACCCCGAAAAAGTTTGGGGAAGCGCACTATTTTGTGAGGATTCTTGGGCAGGCGACCGAAATGAGGCACAACTACTTTTGGGACAAGACTTTACGGGCTTCTTGCCGCACCAGACGGAGAATCCGCACAAGTTCTAAGCGGTCCTGCTCGCTCAAACCCGTGAGCAAGCGCTGGATGCTACCCAGCTTGAATTGCCGGTACGCTTGGTGGGCTTGGCGGCCCGCCTCGGTCAGTTCCACGTCCACTTTCCGCTTGTCTTGCTGGTTAATCTGGCACCTGATCAGTGGCCCGTCGCTCTTACTCTCCAGCGCACGGATGACTCGGGACATCTGGGTGGGGAGTATGCCGATCTGTTTCTGAAGATCGCCCACGGTTTGCGGTTGCCGGTCGGCCAAGAGATCCAGTGTGAGGAACTCCGTCTCCGTCAACTCCGTCTGATCCTTTGTCTTTGACTTGTTCTGGGCCGCCCAGATGTCCTTCGACATCTCAAACATTTCTTGCGCAAATTCTTGTAGTTGCTGGGCTTGGTGAAAACTTGGCATGTTGTCTCTCAGGCGAATCCACCCGCGGATCTGCTTACGGCGGTCCTCGGCCCCATTAGAACCTTACGGCCAGACATCTGTGCGGCTTGCGCGCATGTTTCTGGATCGCAGAACGCTTGGGTTGCGGCCCGCAAAAAGGCGGTCCGCCTTAGAACAGTGGCCTCAAGACCGTCTGCGAACGCCGTTTCAAGATACAAATAATTGTACCTCGTGAATTGTCTCCTGACAAGGGGAAAATGCCACGGGCAGGCGGGACGAATCCGGCACCCGGCCTGATCGAGCAGAACAGAGCCCCGCCGGCGACCAAGCAACTAACCGCCTGCTCCATTCGAACCCGAAATGCTGTTAATCAACTCGACGTACGGCACAAACACGGCGAAGGCAACCGCAACAACGAGAACGATCTCCACCAGGACACCGACAAGCAGCACAACGTGGCGGCCACGGCCGGCAACCCTGGCCAAGGTCACTTGCCCTGCAAGCAGGAGACCAAGCCCCATCAGAACCGCAGCCCGGGCCTGCGACACCTGCAGCAAGATCCCCGTCACGGCGGGCAATGGTGTCCCGAAAGCAGCGTATACCGCAGCCATCTTCGGCAGCAGCACCAGAAGCACACCGCCCAACAGCACAAGTGCCGCGAAGTTGACGCCAAGCAGCGCGCCGAAAACAGCCCCACCCGCTCCTCGCCTGCCGGATGGTCCCTCGCTCACTGGCAACCTCCTGCGAAAGCGGACCGCCCCGCAGTCGACTGTTCATCACCATGCCCCGCGACTCATGGAGCAGGGGCCGATTCTACCGGCGCGATGCGAGAAAGCCCCTCGCGGACCCCCTCCCCGTTGCCCACCACCACGATGGTCAGCTTCCTCGGCTCGATGGTCCGCGCGGCCGCCTGGCGCAAGACCGCCGGATCGTTCACCCTGACGATCGCCGCCTGGTAGTCCTCATACCAGCCCTCCGGCAGGCCCCAGACTTTGAGGTCCCACCATCTGCTGGCTGTTTGCCACGGGGTCTCCAAGCCAACCTGAAACCCGCCGATTAACTGATCCCGCGCCAGGGCCAGCTCCTCGCGGCTGACGTCACCGGTGAGAAGCTTGTCCACCTCGGCAAGGGCCGCCTGGACCGCATCGGCAGTCTTTTCCGTTCGGGTGAACGTGCTGACGCGAAACGCCGCTGCGTTGCCCTCGACCTCGAAAGAGCCGCGGGCCCCGTAGGTCAGGCCCTTTTCAATGCGCAGCACGCGCCCGATGCGGGCGCTGAACGACTCGCCGAAAACCATGCTCAGCAGCCGCACGGCCGCGTAGTCCCCATCACGTCGTGATACCGGCACCACCTGTCCGATCCGGATCTCGCTCTGCGAGGCTGACGGGCGATCCACTAACAGCACCTTGAGATCGCCTCGCGGCGGCGGTGCCGGCGGGTCCCCGAAGGTCGCCCGACCACCCCACCCGCCGAAGCATTCCTCCGCCATTGCGGTCGCCTGCTCCGCCGTGACATCCCCGGCAAACACCAGCGTTGCGACGTTTGGGGCGTAACACTGCCGGTGAAACGCAGTAACCTGGTCCCGCGTGATCCCTTTCAATGACGTCGAGGTGCCGCCCTCCGGTCGAGCGAGCGGGTTGTCGCCGAATATCGCTTCATCAAGGGTCCGACCGGCGATCGTAGCGGGGTTCTCCTCCTCGATCCTCTCTCGGGCAACCGCCCGCTCGACGAAGTTCTTCACCTCGCGCTGGGGGAATGACGGCTCTCGTACGATCTCGGCAAGGGTCCGGCACGCCAGTTGGACATGCTCGGAGAGCGTCCACATCCGTATCCCGCTCTCATAATGATCGACCGACTCGCTCAGGGTCATGCCGTGGGAGTCAATGATTTCCGCAAGCTCGTCGCCGCTATGCCGGGCTGTCCCGCGACGGAGAGTGTTCGCCGTGACGTAGGCCAAGCCCGCCGCTTCCGGCGGATCACTTGCGGCCCCCACAAGCACGTTCAGTGCCACCGTCACCGCGGGCACCGAGTGATCCGAAAACACCGCCACACGCAAGCCGTTCTCAAGCTGCCTCATAACCGGTGACGCCAGTTTGACCGGCCGCGGCGAGTCGCCCTGAGGCATCTCCGGTGGCGGCGGCAGGTCCGGAATCGGCTTTTCCTCAGGCGCCTTGGTGTCTTCTTCGTCGTCCGCCGGCGGATTGGGGTCGGGGCGTATCACGACGGTCACGCGACCTTGCTCGCCGAACACTCGCCGAGCCACGGCCATGACCTGCTCGGCGCTCAGGGCCCGGGTCCGCTCCAGATCGGTGTTCACCCGCTCCGGGTCACCCAGGATCACCGCCGCATAGCCGAGCAGATCCGCCCGCCCCTGCACCGTCTCGCCCCGCTGTACGTACTCCGCCAGTGTCTGATTGCGGGCTTTTTCCAGCTCGGCCGGTTCAATACCCTGCTCAAGCAGACGCCGGATCTCTTCCAGCAGAGCCTGTTCGCCCTCCTCGATCGAGACCTCCGGCTTCAGTATCGCCGATAGAGCAAACAAGCCCGCCTGCTCTAGCGTGTACGCCGATCCAAACACGCTCACGGCGATCTGCCTCTCCTGGACGAGCTGCCGGAACAGGCGGCTGCTCTGACCGGAGGAGAGGATTTTCGACAGAACCTCAAGGGCCAAGCTGTCCGGGTCGCGGGCGCCCGGCGTATGATAAGCAATGACGACGCGCGGCGACGGTGCCCGATCCGCGATTTCCACCCGACGCGGTTCGGTGACCGGAGGCTCGACGACGCCGACCCGCACCGGGTCCGGCCGCCTTGAGATGGTTCCGAAGAACCGGGTCGCCTTGGCCATGACGTCGTCATGCTGAACGTCGCCGACCACGACCAGGGTCGCATTGTTAGGTACGTAGAACTTCTCGAAGAACGCCTGGAGCTCCTCCGCCGTCGCGGCGTTGAGATGCGGGATGTTGCCGATCGGCGTCCAGCGGTAGGGATGCACCTTGAAAGCCGCGTCGAACAGCGTCTCATACAATCGGCCATACGGCCGGTTGAGGTAACGCATCCGCCGCTCTTCCTTCACGACGTTTCGCTCGGCCGCGAAGTATTCTTCGTTGATCTTCAGCCGGCCCATGCGCTCGGCCTCCAGCCAGAGGGCAAGATCCAACTGCGACGCCGGCAGGACCTCCCAGTACACCGTCTCGTCGAAGCTGGTGTATCCGTTCACGCGGGCCCCGAAGCGATTTAGATACCGAAAATGGTCCTGCGGGCCGATGCGGTCCGTGCCCCGGAACATCATGTGCTCGAACATGTGGGCGAACCCCTGCCGCTGCGGGTCTTCATCCTTGCTGCCCACGTGAAACCAAACCTGGACGCAAACCAGCGGCGAACGATGGTCCTCGAGCGTCAGGACGCGCAAACCATTATCTAACCGGCCTTCTCGGTAGGCCCAGCGGCCCGGTGATGCTCCCATTGTCAGACTTCCTGCCAAGAGAAGAAACGTTGCCGTCGTACAAGGGATTCGGTTGTTGCTCATGTCGGGACTTTCCGGATCACGGCGTGTTCGCGTTGCGCCCCGCAATAGGGCCCCGTGTCCTAGATATCCAGGTTCTTCACGTGTGCGGCGTTTGCTTCGATGTACTGGCGTCGGAGCTCGACGTTGTCCCCCATCAGGATTGAAAACATGCGGTCGGCCTCACGGGCGTCCAGGGCCAACTGCTCCGGGTCGTCCGGCTCGTCGGAGATCACCACCTTGAGCATGCTTCGCCGCTCCGGGTCCATCGTCGTTTCCCAGAGTTCCTCACCGTTCATTTCGCCAAGACCCTTGAACCGTTTCACCTCCACTCCCGTGCTACCCACTTGGCGGATGGCTTCAACAAGGTGTCGCAGCCCGTCTACCTCCCGGACAACCTGGCCGCCGTGCTTGAGCACGAATCTCGCGGGATCCACCGTGCCGTCGACGTGCTCCACCCGCTCGGCGTAGTAATCATCCATGCTCAGGCCGAATGCCCCGAGCTTGCGCATCGCCTCCTCGAGAACCGCACACTCGCTCAGATCGGAGCGAATAATCCGGTGAGCCATGTTGCCGTTGTTCTTCGGCGGAATCATACCCGCGCCGGCCTCCACCACCTCAACCTCGCCGAGCCGCTGTCGCTCCTGTTCACAGAATGCCTGGAACTCCTCGTCGCTGTAACCGAAGTAAGTGGCGGGCTCCGGATCGCCCGGCCTGTAGACCACCGCTCGATAGGCCGGCAAGCGCCCCTGTTCATCGACGTGTCGCGTAAGCAACTCTCGCTGATCGATTCCCCGGCGCTCGAGGATGCGCCGTTGCGCATCGATTCGCTCAAGCAGCGTATAGAGCTCCGCCAGCTCCGGCCCGGCGATCTCCCGCTCCGTGCCGTCGGCGGCCCGCACCACCAGCGTTGTGTCCTCAGTCCCCCATTCCTTAAGCTTTCGGCTGAGCACGGCATCGTTCAGGACGTACTCGCTCTTCTTGCCCTTCTTCAGCAGGAACAACGGCGGTTGGGCGACGTAGACGTATCCACCTTCGATCAGCGGCCGCATGTGGCGAAACAGGAAGGTCAACAGCAGAGTACGAATATGGCTCCCGTCGACGTCGGCATCGCACATCAGGACAACCTTGCCGTATCGCCGTTTGCTGATATCGAACTCGTCTTCCCCGATGCCGCAACCCAGGGCGAGGATCAGCGTCTTGATCTCCTCGTGACTGAGCATCTTGTCAATTCGGGCTTTCTCCACGTTGAGTATTTTGCCTTTCAGCGGTAAAATCGCCTGGAACTCGCTGTCACGGCCGGTCTTGGCGCTGCCTCCGGCACTTTGGCCCTCAACGATGAACAACTCGGCCGTATCAGCGTCCTTCACCCGGCAGTCCCAGAGCTTGCTCGGCAGCCCGCCGCTGGAGAGGGCGCTCTTGCGAGTCAGCTCCCGGGCTTTCCGAGCCGCCTCCCGGGCTTGAGCAGCCTGGATGCCCTTCAGCACAATCCGCCTTGCGTCGGCAGGGTTCTCCTCCAGGAACGTCGAGAGTTGCGAGTTGACCACCTGGGTCACAAAGGTCTCGACCTCCGGATTCATCAGCCGGACCTTCGTCTGGGCCTCAAACTGCGGTTCGGGCACCTTCACCGCCACGATCGCGGTTAACCCTTCCCGAAAGTCCTCTCCGGTCGTTACGAGGTCGCCTTTCACGAGGTTCTCTTTTTTTGCGTAATAGTTCAAAGTTCGCGTCAGCGCCGCACGGAAGCCCGACAGGTGCGTTCCGCCGTCGATGTTGCGGATGTTATTCGCGAAACACGAGACGTTCTCGTTGTAGCCGTCGTTCCACTGCATGGCGATCTCGACGACGAGGCGCTGCTCTTGGTCCTGGGCGCGCATCAGGATGATGTCTTTGTGGATCGGCTCCTTTCCTTCGTTGAGGTGCGCCACAAACTCGCGCAGACCATCAGCAAAATGATACACTTCCGATTTCCCGGTCCGCTCGTCGGTAAGGGTGATCCTCACTCCCTCGTTAAGGTACGCGAGTTCTCGCAGTCGCGATCGAAGTGTTTCATAACGGAAATCGTGGTCAGGAAAGATCTGTGCATCAGGCTTGAACTTCACGACCGTGCCGGTGTCGACCGCATGGCCGATGATCTTGAGGGGCGACGTCGTTACTCCTCGCTCAAACCCCATCTCATAGACGTTCCCACCTTGCCGCACCTGGACGCGAAGCCACTCAGACAGCGCATTGACCACACTGATGCCTACGCCGTGGAGCCCTCCCGAGACCTTGTAGCTTCGCCGGTCGAACTTCCCGCCGGCATGGAGTACGGTCATGCACACCTCGACTGCGGGCTTGCCGTTGATCTTCGGGTCGGGGTGGGTCATCGGGCCGACCGGGATGCCGCGCCCGTTGTCGCGCACCGCGCAACTGCCGTCCGCTCCCAGCGTCACGGCGATCTCTGTGCAGTAGCCGGCCATCGCTTCGTCAATCGCGTTGTCTACTGCCTCATAGATCAGATGGTGCAAGCCCGTGATGCCCGTGTCGCCGATGTACATCGCCGGGCGCTTGCGCACCGCCTCAAGTCCCTCCATCACACGGATGCTTGACTCGTCGTATCTGCTCTCCGTCGGCGTTGCCGATTGCTCAGCCGGCTCCCCCGTTGGAACTCCCTGTGCCTCACTGGCGGCCTCGGTCATGGTTTCCGTCTATCCTATTCTTGCGAGTCGCTCTGACTACTGCGCCCTGCCAAACTGAACCGGACCGCACGAATGCCCGCCTCCGGTAAGCGGCTCTGGACTGCCTCTAACAAGCGCCTCTGCCAGCGCATGCGGAGATCGCAGAGTGTCACCGGATCGGCTGTCTCGATCCGCAGAATTCCCTGATAGAGTCCCAGGCCGGTAACCTGCGCCGCCAAGTCGATTCCACCCTCTTCGTCCAAGATAGCCAGCAACTTCTGCTGAAGTGCCGTCAGGCCGGACCTCTTCTCGACCATTGCCCGGACCAGCTTACCGATCTGGGTTACCGCCCCTCGTCGTGCTGCTTCCCGCTCCTCCCGCTGGCGCGTCCGCTCAGTCTCTACCGGCGGCCGCGCGCGCGCCCCGGTTTCCCCGTGATTGTACTGAACCCATCTCAACTGCTCGTCGTTCACGCTCGCTCCCCTGGCCCATCCCCAGCTACAAGCTGACGGGCATAATCACGTAGAGGAACTCGGCCCCTGCCCTCAAGATGCCCGGCCGATTTCCCTCCTTCAGCTCCATCTGTACTGTCGGCGAGGAGACCACGCGAAGTGCCTCCGCTAGATAGGCAGGATTGAAGCCAATCTGAAGCGGTTGACCCTGATAGTCGGTGCGCATCGACACGGTTGCTTCCCCTTGTTCCGGGGTCCGGCTTGACAGTACCAGCATCCCCGCGTCAAACGCCAAACGAATACCTTTCGACTCATCACTGGCCAAGAGAGCTGCCCGGCGGACCGCGCTGTGAAAGTCTGGCGTTGATAACGTAATCTTCTTGTCGCTGTCCTTCGGAATGACGTCTTCGTACTTTGGAAACTGCCCTTCCACCAGTGGCGAGCTGACCACAAACAATCCCGCTCGGACCACCACCTGATTACTCGAGAAGCGGACCCCAACCGGCGTGTCCTCCGGGACATGCGGCAGCACCCGCTGCAGGACCTGCATCGTCTTGGCAGGCACAATCATACGCTGGTCACCACCGGTGCTCCGCGCCACCGGCCCGTTTGCCTCTGCCAACCGACGACCATCCGTCGCCACGAGCGAGAGCCGTTTCCCCTTTGTCTCCCACAAGACACCGCTGATGGCGTACCGCGTGTTCTCCTTAGCAACCGCGAAGAGCGTTCGCTCAATCAGCGACGTCAACACCGAGCCCTCGACTTCAACATCAGGCGTACCCTCAAGATCAGGCACCGGCGGGAAATCCTTCGGATCCTGCCCGTAGATTTCAAAGTGACTGTCCGCACCGCGAATGCGACACACCAACTCCTCGCTCTCGATGTTCAACGTCTCGTCCGGACATTCGCGTGCAATCTGCATCAGCTTATCGGCCGGTACCAGCGCAGCCCCAGGTACCTTGACTTCAACCTGCCGCACCTCGCCGCGCAAGGCCACTTCCAGATCCGTCGCGCCTACCAGCAGCGAGCCGTCGACAGTCGTCAGTCTGACACACTTCAGCAATTCCCGCGGCGTGCGGCTTGCTGCAACCGGGGCAGCCATGTTTAACACTTCGACCAACGCGTTGCGGTTGACGGTCACTTGCATGGTCAACTCGCTCCTTCCGTACTAGGTTGATGGAGTCACAACTAACTGCTGACTAATAACTATTGTCTATCTAATCAGATCATCTTCGTGTGTCCTGTGAATTGCGCGTCCATCGCGAACGCCGGTCCGCGATGTGGAGCCTCCACAAGGGCTTACCGCTCCGGCCTGGGGTCTGCTGGTCGTGGATAAGCTGTCAGCGCAGCCTGTCCAAGTGCCAGGCCATGCCGGGGGCCTTGGCTCCCCAGACGCCGGGCAGGAGCAAGCCGTCGATAGGATACTGGAAACGGCACAGTTTATCCACAGGACTGGCGGCGGGATCACGATCCTGCTGATACCGGCGGTGACTAGAATCATCCGGCCAGGCGGGCTGGGGGCTTGCGTTATCGAGTGATGACGCGCTGGGGTTGTAGCTGGCAAAAAGCTGACTCGCCTACGGTTCGGCGACTCAGGAGGCGTGAATCGTGGTAGGATGGCTCGGTAGGGCATGGCCGCGCCGGCGCAGGTTAGGCTTTTTGCTTGCTTAGCAGGGCCGTTATCTGGCGGATGTTTGCTTCCAGCTCCTGATCAACGCTGCGCTGCTCGCTTATTGTCCGAATTGCGTGCAGGACGGTAGTATGGTCGCGCCCGCCAAAATGGCCGCCAATTTCTTCCAGGCTCAGAGGAGTCAGTTCGCGAGCCAAGTACATGCATATCTGTCGTGGAAAGGCTAGCGAACGATGGCGGCGCTTGCCCTGCAGGTCGCTGAGGCGGACGTTGTACCGTTCCGTTACCATCTGGAGGATGTCAGAGATCGTAATTCGTCGATTGCCGGCAGCCGGGCTCTGTGCCAGGGCCTCACGGGCTACTCCTAGGTCTACCGTCCCGCCATACTGCTGAGCCACGGCCAAGACGCGCGTCAGGGCCCCCTCTAGTTCACGAATACTTGAATCAACCGAGGCGGCAATGAAGTGAACAACATCTTCGGGGACATCGGCACAGCGAAGCTTCGCTTTGTGAGAGACGATAGCCATTCGAGTCTCCAGGCAGGGAGCCTCAAGTCGGGTTACCAGACCGGAGTTGAAGCGGCTCACGAGTCGATCTTCCAGGCTCGGAATGTCCCGCGGTGATTCGTCGGCGGATAAGATGATCTGCTTCTGCAACTGAAAGAGGGTGTTAAATGTGTGGAAGAACTCCTCTCGGCTTCGCTCTCGGGCAGCAAGGAATTGGACGTCGTCGATCACGAGAGCGTCAACGTGGCGGTAGCGATACCGGAACTGGTGCAGGGCACCCCGCTCGATCGCCTCGACGAAGTGGTTGGTAAATGTCTCGCAGGACAGGTAGAGAATCTTACTCTCCGGCTGCTGCGACCGGATGTGGTGGCAGACGGCCTGCAGCAGGTGGGTCTTGCCCAAGCCGACAGCGCCATGAAGAAACAGGGGGTTGTAAACACTGCCCGGGTTCTCCGCCACGGCAACACAGGCGGCGTGGGCCAAGCGGTTGCAGGGGCCGGTTACGAAGTTGTCGAACGTGTAGTTGCCGTTGAGGACAATGCTCTCGGTCTCGCGTTCGAAAGCCAGTGGCTCGATCCTCGGAGCCGGTGTCGGGGGTGACACGAAGTGTACCGTTACCAAGCGGCCGGTGATTGATTGGGCGGCGGAGTTGAAGGCCTGCTGACAGTCATGCGTGAGATAGTGGTGCTGCTCTGGCGTTGTGGTGTTCACCCGGATCACGCCGTGCCGCATGTCGAGCGGTTGCAGAGCGGCAAACCACGGGCGGGCCAACTCCGGGTTGGAGGCCTTCACAGAGGCAAGAATATCGTTCCAGGCACGTTCGCTGATGCTGGTCATCGGCGGTGAGATACTTGCGATGGTGTCGCCGGATCGGCTGCTGCGCCGCGCGCGACCCAGGATACGTTAGTTGTTACGTCACAAATACTTACGGGACGCAATCACATCGCCCAACGAGGCAGAGATTATACCGAGCCAAAGCCAAAAAACCAGCCACAAAATGTAGGGTCCACAGCCAGTCAGAGCGCCATATGCAGCCACTCGCGAGGCCCGGACCGAACCGTTATGATTCTCACCATCATGGCCAAGCAGAAAAGCGAGACCGATGAGACACAAAAGAACAAGAAGTCGCAAGCCGCGTTTACGGCGGCCCTCAGGGTTCTTGCCGGCGGGGTGAACTCACCAGTCAGAGCCTTTGGGGCGATCGGCGGTGTCCCCCGGTTCATTGCCAAGGCGAAGGGAGCGACACTGACGGATCTCGATGGCAACGACTACATAGATTACGTTTGCTCCTGGGGGCCCCTGATCCTCTGGCACACGGACGAGCGCGTCGCTGCCGCCGCCAGCAAGGCTTTGGACAAGGGCTGGTCATACGGCGCCCCCACGGAAGCCGAGACGCGCTTGGCTGAGCGAATCGTTGAGGATTTTCCGTCCATCGAACGGATACGTTTCGTCAATTCCGGTACCGAAGCCGTGATGAGTGCGGTGCGGTTGGCGCGAGGCTTCACGGGCCGCGACCTTGTGGTCAAATGCGAAGGCTGCTACCACGGGCATGTGGACTACCTCTTGGTCAAGGCGGGTTCGGGATTGGCGACATTTGGCACCCCATCCTCGGCGGGGGTGCCGACGGCAATGACGGCGAACACGCTTGTGGTGCCATACAACGACCTTGGGGCTGCCCGTGAGGTGTTTGAGCGACACGGGTCGCGTATCGCCGCTTTTCTGGTCGAGCCGGTGGCGGGAAACATGGGTTGCGTGCCGCCAGTGGACGGATACTTGGCGGGCCTTCGGCAACTGTGCGACGAGGCGGGAGCCCTCCTGATTTTCGATGAGATCGTCACCGGCTACCGCGTGTCCGTAGGCGGAGCCCAGGAGGCTTTCGGGGTTCGGCCGGATCTGACCTGCCTCGGCAAGATCATCGGCGGCGGGATGCCCGTAGGAGCGTATGGTGGCCGTGCGGACGTCATGGAGAAGCTGAGCCCTGTGGGGCCGGTGTACCAAGCCGGTACGCTTTCGGGGAACCCATTGGCCATGGCCGCAGGACTAGCCACCCTCGAGGCGCTTCACGAGCCCGGAACATATGAAAGGCTGGATACCTTGGCCACTCGCTTGGAGGACGGTTTGAAAGCTGCTGCGGCCACGGCCGGCGTTCCGGCTTTCGTCACACGCGTGGCCAGCATGTGTACGTTGTTCTTCCAGGTCGGACCGGTCACAGACTATGCCAGCGCCGCCCGTAGTGATACGCGGGCCTATGCCCAGTTTGTGCATGCCATGCTGGAACGCGGCGTTTACCTGCCGCCCTCGCAGTTCGAGACGTTCTTTGTCTCTGCGGCCCATACAGAGGAGCAGATTGACCAGACGCTGGCTGCGGCCGCCGAGGCATTTCAGGTGCTCAAACCAGAGTGACGCCTTTCCGCCCGCGCGGATGCCCGCCTTGGCCTGTGACCCGAGGCTCAACTGCTCTCGCGAGATCCCCGTCAAGCCGGAACCGCAGCTTGGTCGCGCTTCTCGCGGAAGCCGATCAGGAACGCGACGCAGCAGACCGCGCACAGGATCGCCGGCACCAGGAAGATCTTGCTCCACTGGTTGTCGCAGGCGGTCGAGATCGGCCCGGCCAGCAGCGAACCGATGAGCATGCCACACCCGATCGTCACCGAGGCCAGAAAGCCTTGGGCGCTGGATTTGATATCCTTGGGAGCGATCGCATCAGCGAACATGAAGATCGTCGTGAAGAAGAACGCGTAACCCACGCCGTGTAGGCCGACTGCTCCCACCACCAGAGAGGTTGGTTGGCCGACCGCAAAGACCAGATCTCGCAGACACCACGCGGCGATACCGATCGCCATGGTTGCGCGGAAGCCCCACTTCAGCAGAGCCAGCGGCAAGAGCACCATCATCACCATCTCGCACACCTGCCCTGCCGTCAGTACGGTACTCACCCAGCCCTCGGGAATCCCGACCCCCGATTTCAGAAAACTCTGTGCCCAGATGAAATAGAGTTGGAGTTCGATGGCCACGAAGAACGAGACCACAGCCATGACCGCAAACGCGGGGTTCCTCAGCATCTTCACGGCGTCGAGGAAAGCCAGCGGGTTGCCCGCCTGCTTGGAGGGAGGCGTGTGGGGAAGGAAAAGAGCGTACCCCGCGTAGGCGATAGACAGGATTGCAGCGCCGTAAAGGCAATCGCCCATCGCGGGCGTCCGGAAGGCATGGCCGAGCTTGGCCATCCAAACGGTGAAGATCCAGCCGATGACGATCCAGCCGATCGAGCCGGCGACGCGGATTTTGCTGAATTGCTGGTTCGGCCAGTGCTGGAAGGTGATAGAGTTGGTCAAGGCGATAGTTGGGGCATATAGAAGATTATATACCAGCATGCCGATGAAGACTCCGGCGAAGGTCGTGAGCTGACTGACGACCAGCAGGACAACTCCACCCAGTAGCTGGCTGAAGGCTAGAAACCGCTCCGCCGAGAAATAGCGATCCGCGATCTGGCCGCCAATAAACGGGGCGATGATGGAGGCGATTGGCATGGTCATATAGATCAGGCCAATGCGTCCGAAGTCCGCCGCTCCCTCAGGGGTCTGGAAGCCGGGCAAAGCCCCCAGGTGCAACCCGAGAATCGGGGCCCAGATTCCCCAGATCGCGTACTGGAGGAACATCATCGCGGAAAGGCGGACGCCCATACCCAGACCCGGTGGGGTCTTGGTCGAAACCGCTGCGTAATCAACGGGCTTGGTCTGGCTCATGCGTGAGCCTCCTGAAGAATGAACCACAAGGATGCCGGCTCGCCGACGACGAATTCGACAAGCAGCAAGAGTCTAAGCCGGGGTCTCGATCCGTGCAATCTTACCCGGCGCGGGCCGGCTGATGACCGCAGGAGAAGTTGCCAACCTTACTTGGCCTTCACGTTGGTGCTTTCACCGGTCTCTTGCGCCGGGGTTGTCTTTAGCCAGAGAGCATACACCCGCTCGATTTCGTCGGGCTGTACCTTGCCGTCCCACACGGCCACGCCGTAGGTGAGGCGGAAAGGCCCGGCACCGGCTTGTTGATCGGCCGGCTGCGAGGCCGCGCGGCCCAGGGCCAGTTTCTCGTGCTGCAGGCCGAGCGTCGCGCAGAGATACGAGAACGGCTCGAGCATCGTGAACCAGTTAGCCGGGTGGCGTGCGTTGGTTGGATGGTCGAACATCGCCACGGTGACGGGTTTGCCGTCGGCCTCGGCGGTGTAGGCACACCAGCGTGACCGCTTGTCGTTGGTCCCGTCGACGCCATTGGCACCGTCGGCGTTGAAGAACTGGCCGGTTCCGTCCATCGAGGTGATGAACCGCATGCCCAGGCCGTAGTATCGCTCGCCACCTAAGGTCACGGCCGGCTGGCCGGCCCCGGCCGTTCGCCCGTCAGGGTTCAGTTCGCGGAACTCGGCGGTCCATGACACCACCGAGGCCTTGCCCGCCGGATCGGCCAGCACGCGGACCGCCCGCGTCTCGTGCAGCAGTCCCTTGCCGCCCGCTCGCCAGGCCACTTCCTCTTTGAATGACGCGCAGGGTAACCCGCCGGCATGCCCCGCGAACACGTCGCGAATTGCCAGATGCTCCTGTTTCCCGAAACCGTCCTTTTCCTCCCAGAAGTTCACCCCCTCGACTGCCACGGCAAACATCAGGCTGTGATGGTGGAGGTGGTCGAAGGGTGCGTCGCGAAGGATGTTGATGCCCGATGGCGTGCGAAGCTCCTGCAGGTAGGGCTTGAACGGCACCTCCGCGTACCGGTAGCGCCCGACCGGGCGGCCGCCGAGGTGAAGCGTAACGGCCGTGCTATCTATCGTGACCTGGGGCAAGTCGGCCGCCATGGCGGCCCCCGCGAGGATGCAAGGCAGACATAGCATCGCTGCCCCGAGACCCGCCATCCGGCGGTTGCATGCAGCTCGAAAAATCGGTCTATACATGTTGAACCTCCTCAAACAGTATGGGACTCTGGAGTGCATATGGTACCCGCCAATAGGGCTGACGGGCACGGGCCAGGGCCGGTCGGCGGCTCGTCCCGATTGGTTCTGCGGGAGACATGTCCCCGTCCAGGACCGGTTCTCACGACCCTGCCGGGTTGCCGCGGGCACCTGGGGTCGTTAAAGTGATGGTGGGTTTGGACGCCCGGGTCGGTCGGCGGGGGCAGATCCCCGAGCTGCCGGGCGGCTTCCTGCCGAGGACAGCTGGAAACCTGCAACTGGAAAGGCGGTCTGACAACGTGTTTGCCCGCAAGTGTTTAGTCCCTTCCGTCGCAACTGGTGCGCATTTTGCGCGCATGTTTCTGAATCGCAGAGCACTTGGGTTGCGGCCCGCAAAAAGGCGGTCCGCCTTGGGTCTACTGGTGCCTTTGTTGGGCATGGGAATCGGCGCCGGTCTGCCCCTCCTGAGCAGCGGCTGCGCGGGTCGTTACGACGTGAATGAGGTTCTGCGGTACCTTGTGGAGCGACGCGGTCTCGATACCGGGGAAAACACGGTTACCGTCCGCCTCTCCAACCAGACTGCCGGCTATGACGAGCGGGTGACCCTGCGCATCGATGGGCTTACGTCGGTCTTCGAGTGCCCGGCCGACGAGATGGTCTGCGACTACATTCTCGTGGAGATCCCCGACCTGATCGAGGTGATCGAGGAGCAGCGATACGATGAAGATGGGGGCTTCGCCGGCGGACGGATTCTGGAAGGTCAACCGGGTTTCACCCTCGACAAAACTCAATACCGTCCCGGCTCCATCATCGTGCTGCAAATGGGAGTTGAGTCCGCCAGGGTTCGTGTTTTGTAGAACCGGCGGTGAGAGTCAGCGGCTTCCACGAGGGCCTGCCCTCGGGGGTGCCGCTTTTTTTCGGCTTTCAAGGATGATGGCCTCATCCTCGGCGGGCTCGGACTTGCCTTTCCTGTTTCCGGTCTCGACAATGCCCTGGCATGTGCGGCATCGCCGGGATCATCGACTTTGCCGGCCGGCTCATGGATCCGGATTTGCTTCGGAATCTCTGCGGTTGCCTCGCGCACCGCGGGCCCGATGACACCGGCATCTGGGCGGCCCAGACACCCGGCTTTTCAGTGGGGTTGGCCCACACCCGGCTGGCGGTGATCGATCCGACGCCCGATGGTCATCAGCCGATGACCGATCCCAGTCATCGCCGCGCGATCGTTTACAACGGCGAACTCTATAACTACCGCGAGCTTCGCGAGCAGCTTCCCGGGCCTTTTGAAACCGCTTGTGATACCGAGGTGGCGCTCGCCGCGTGCATGCATTGGGGCCCGGAGGCCCTGCGGCGTTTTGATGCTATGTGGGCAATGGCGTATGTCGACCTCGAGCGGCGGTCAGGTCATCTGTCGCGCGACCCGATGGGGATCAAGCCGCTCTACTGGACGTTCCACAACCACCGACTGGTCTTCGCCAGTGAATTGTCCACGCTTTGCCGCATACCGGAGGTGCGGCGGGAGATCGATCCGCAGGCCGTTGCGCTGTACCTCACGCTGGGCTGGATTCCGCATCCCCGCACGATCTTCGCCGGGGTGCAAAAGCTGTCGCCGGGGCATTGCTTGTTCTTCGATGCACGCGGGCCGATGAACCCGGAACCGTTCTTCCGCCTGAATCCTCTGCCCGCCCCACCCCCAGCCTATGCCGACGCGGTTTGTGAACTCCGGCGGCGTGTCGAAGAAGCCGTCCTCGCTCAGCGCATCGCCGATGTCCCGCTCGGCGCGTTCCTCTCGGGCGGCCTCGATTCCTCCATCGTGACCGCCTGTCTGGCCCGCGCCGGCCCGACGCCGGTCGAGACTTTCAGCATCGGCTATGCCGATCATCCACGATACGACGAGACCGAGTATGCGGAACTGGTCGCCCGTCACTTGGGCACGCGGCATCACACATTTCGCCTCGCCTTCAAGGACGTTCTCGACGCCGTCGAGCCCGTGCTGAACCATCTCGGTGAGCCCTTCGCCGACAGCTCGCTGCTGCCCGCTGCTCTGGTCAGCCGTTATACGCGGCGACACGTCACCGTGGCCCTCAGCGGCGATGGCGGCGATGAGCTATTCGCCGGGTACTGGCGCTATGCCGGCCATCACTACCTGGCCCGCTACCGCCGCCTGCCGCGCGTGCTTCGCAGGGGTGTCATCGAGCCGATGCTCAAGCTGGCGCCGCAGGCCCGCTCCAACCGCCTATTGGATCGCCTGCGGCAGGCGCGCAAGCTGCTCCGCGGCGATTTGGCCGATCCTCTTGGCACCCATCTGGCTTGGGCTCGGATCATCGATCAGCGGCAGGCGACCGAATTGCTGGGACCCGAGCGCGCTGCCGGCGCCGGCGAGTACCTCGTCAACCTCTATCGTGACGCTCCCGCGCGGCTGCGAGCGGACGCGGCTGAGCTGACTCCGCTGGACCGTATTCTCCTGGCCGACCTGGCCATCGGTCTCCCGGCCGACATGCTTCACAAGGTCGATACCGCCAGCATGCTGCACAGCTTGGAGGTTCGCGTGCCGCTGCTGTCCGTTGACGTCGTCAACTTCGCGGCATCGCTGCCGATCGAGTACAAGCTCCAGGGCTCGATCGGCAAGCGCATCCTCCGCGACGCATTCCGCGACGTACTGCCGGAGCCGATTCTGAATCGCAAGAAGATGGGATTCGAGGTACCCGTCGGCGAGTTCCTGCGCAACGAGCTTGCCCCAATGTACAAGGATCTGGTCACGAAAAAGGCCTTGCAGGATTTCGGCGTCCGCCACGAAGCCGCTCAGCGGCTATACGAAGCCCACTGCCGCCGCCGCGCCGACCACACCGAGATCCTCTGGGCACTCCTGGTGCTCTGTCACTGGAAGAGTCGGAAAAACCAAGACGGGCGATAAACAACCATCAGCGATCCAGAAGCATCGCACTTCACGGATGCCATCACTGCCGCGGGTTGGTCCTTGTGGTCGCTGGTCGCCGCGGCGAACCCTGAATCACACGCTTTCCCGCGTGCGTCTCAACCTGCCGGTAATGCTCCACCAGCTTGTCCCAGTCACCTTCGCAGTCCGCCTCCGTCTTGCGACGGGCTTCTCGGATATCTTCAACGATCGGGTCTCTAATCATCTCGAAACTCCAGCAACTCCTCCGGTGTGCAAATACCGGGGGATGCAATTCCCCAGAACGACCAAGAAAGAGGGCACCCGCTTTCGGTGAAGTCGGATGCCCTCGGGGTTTCACGATCCGACCGGCTTGCCGGTCAGGGACCGCAGTTGATCCAGCAGGTTGGTGTTGCCGAACACGAACGTGGGCTTCGAGTCGGCGAGGATCTCCTGAAGCAGCTCCAACTCCTTCAGCCGCGCCAGGATCGGGTTCTCGGCCAGCAACCGGGCGGTGTTCGCCTGGTTCCGAGCCGCGGCCGTCTCCTCACGCCGCTTGATCAGGTTGGCTTGAGCCCGCTTTTCTGCGGCCAGAACCTCGTTGAGCAACTGCTTCATGTCGCCGGGCAGGATGATGTCCCGGATACCGACGTTGCGGACGGCCAGACCCATCTCGGCCGCCCGCTTGCTCAACGCCTCGATGATTTCCTGGCCAACCGCCTGCTTGTCGGTCAGCAGGGCATCGAGCGTCCGAGCGCCCACCGCCGCCCGCAGGGCCAGTTGAGCCTCCCGGTAGAAGGCCTGAGCATAGTCGTCAACCGTGCTCACCGCCTTGACCGGGTCAACCACCTGGTAACCCACGCTCAGGTTCAGCCGCAGCGTCACCTTGTCCTGGGTCATGATCTCCTGACCCGCGATGTCGGCGACCAGCTCCTTGAGACTCACCTTCCTGCATGCGAAGCTCGTGCTCTTCCAGTACAGGTACGTTCCGGCACGCAGCCGGTCGATCAGCGTCCCGTTCTGGAAAACCAAAGCCTCTTCCTCCGGACCCACCTGGATCACGTTGACCCACAGGGCGATGTCCGGCCGGCCGGCCAAGGCCTCCAACTCGGGCTTGTGCAGCCGAACCTGGGCGATGTCGAAGATCTCGATCCGCAGCCGGTACGGTTCCTTCCAGAAGGCGTACCGCCCCGGCCCCAAAACGTAGGTCAGGCGCTCATCCAGCCAGACCAGCGCCCGCTGCGCGTCCGTCAGGTTGATCACCTCAACCGCTGCTCGCAGTCGCTCATCCGCCAGCAGGATCTCCAGTAGCGGGTGCGCCAGCCGCGTTTCCAGGATGCCGGCCACTTCGATCCGCGTCCGGCGCAGCGGCGAGTACCAGTAGACGCCCGGATTGAGCAGCCCGCGGAAGTCGCCGTCCTTGAACAGCAGACCCCGCTGGTACTTGGTGACTCGCACTCGCTTCAACATGATCGCATACCTCCCTTCACAATGCGCTCGGCTGCCACTGGCGGCCTTCATCCTGAGCTGCCGTCGAGGGGCTTGCCCGCCAGTGCATGGGCGGCACGGACACACGAGCCGCCCGTGGCACCCAACCGGCATAGGTTCCTAATCTCTCATCCTCACGACCGCGGCCATTGTCCGAGCCGGAGGTGGATTCGCGGTTTCGTCCCGTGGCTACGGCGGAACCCGGCTTGAGTCGGGCCTCCCGTCGCCTCGATGCGGTGTCTCGCTGCACACACAAGCTCGATGCCGCCTTCGACGACGATTGGCCCGGCGGTATCCGCCGGATTGCAGGGCTTTCGACACGGTGTCGACAGTGGGCGTTGGCTTTGGGATAACCCGCCGCGCAACCGCCGCGACCATCGACCGACGTCACCTCGAATCTCACCTCCAGACTCGACCTTCTGGTGGTCCAAGCAGGAATCGAACCTGCTACCTACGGGTTAAAGGCCCGTTGCTCTACCAAATGAGCTATTGGCAGCTTGCACCGCAGGTACCGCGGTCGACGCCGTTCACGGAACACACGCCTGCAACGCCTTCCTCGGTGGCCGCGTGCGCCGCCGGCCGACACCTCCAGCGCAACCATCGTTGACTCTGCCACGCGGGCGCACCCTTTCCCCGGCACGAAGCCCTCTCGTTCGTGCTGATACGGGGACCGGAGTTCGCCGGGCGCGCACCATCGCCGTGCCGCCCGAGGCGGATGTTGTCATCTCCTCTTCAGACTGTTCCCTTCAGGAATCTCGGCCTCATCGGCCGTCATCGAGCCAAGCGCCCACGGGACAGGAAAACAAAAACCCCGAGGCCGCAAAGCTTCGGGGTGAATCTGCACGATCGACCTGATCGAACAAACCTACCCGGAGCCCTCCTTTGAGGAACGGCCCTCTTTCACATTCATTGATATCGCGCAATACATCATCGCATTCTCCTGTGCGGACATATATATACACGCGCTTTTTCAAAATGCAAGCGAAAACTGCGGAAATGTGCAAGTTTTCTTGAGATCGCCCCAAGGACAGGCGGATCTCGTCCGTCAGTCCGCGCAGTCGGCGTCCGCTGCCGCGTCGCGCCCGCTGATGCAGCGGAGGAACAGGGCGGCATCATCCCGGTCCACGTCGCCATCCGCGTCGAGCCTGGCGGCGGCACACGCCGGGTCCTCCTGCGGAATCGTCACACCGCTCAGACATCGCTGGAACATACCGTAGTCTTCCTGATCCACGTCGCCGTCGCCATCAAAGTCACCCGGGATCTGAGCGGGGACAATCGACAGTTGAACCTGGCGGGAAACGGCGATGCCGTTGGAGGTGCTGACCACGCACCGGTAGCCGGCCGCATCGGCGTTGTCCACGTTCGAGATCGTCAGTGTTGTCGTGGTGCAGCCCGAATAGTGCCCGCCGTCGCCGAGGTCCGAGCCGTTCTTCTGCCATCGGTAGCTGAGTGTGCCCACGCCCGAGGCCGCCACGGTAAAAGAGACGGTCGAACCGGCCGTCGCGACTTGCCCTATCGGCTGCTGCGTGATGACCGGCAGACACGCGTCGGGCGCGAAGGCACAGAGCTTGGGGTGAACCTCCTGGGCGTAGCGTTGCTCAATGCTGTCTCGCAGCAGCGGGTTGGAGGTGACCACGATCATCCGCGTCACGTCCACCGTGCCGAGATTCACCTGCAACTGGTTGCCTGCGACCTGCGTTGTGGTATCCCGGATGCCGCTTGCCACGATCTCGAACGCCTCAGGAGACTGCAGCCACGCCGGCAGGCTCACTGTCAGACTCGCGCCGGCCACCGGGGTGTAGTGGCAGCCCTGTTCGTCGTTGTAGTACTGGTCGTTGACCACAAACAGCAGAAGGGCGTCGGTGCCGGCGACCAGCGACCTGACCCACAGTCCCGAACTGGTTTGCAGGCTCAGCTCGGCCGGGCAGCCCAGGACCAGCAGTGGCGCCGCGGTTCGGATTTCGGCGCCGAGAAGCCCGATTTCCCGCCAAAGTGCCAGCGCGGCCGGGGTGCCGGCCCCGAGGCCGTTCGACGGTTTGCCCGGGAGGTACCACCAGTAGGACAGCCCCGTGGCACCGGCAGCGAGGGCATAGTAGACCTCAATGCGCTTGCACGCGGGCGGCGCAAACGGGAAGCGTTGGCCTGTCGTGGTGTCCACGTACTCGCACGAGTACAGCACGACATGCAGCGGATTGGGCTCGCAGCTTGACCGGGCAACGCGCGAGACCGCATAGATGTAGGCGGCCTTGCTGTAAAGCGGGATTCTTGTTGGGTAGAACCACAGCGCTTCGCGCAGGCGGTTCTGGTAATACGGATCGGTCATCAGCACATCCGGTACCTGCCCGTAGTTGTACCAGTTGAAAGGGGTGTAGGTGCTGTCGATGTTGAGCGTGGTCGGCGCCGTTGGGTCGGCGGCCCGGAGTTCCTCGCCGCGCTCGACGGCCATATCGGCGAGGGAACCGACCATTCTGTCCCCAGGCAGGCCGGTGACCCGCGAATCGGCGGCGTCGGGCTCATCCCGTATGAACCACAACTGCGGATTCTGACAAGACCATTTGCCGATCTCATCAATGACAAATCCATAGCCGTGGTCGGCGGCGTATTGCCTGCCCTCGGCCGTTTTCAGATAGCTCTTCAGGGCCTCCGACCCGCCTTGTACCACGAGCGAGTTGACGCAGTGATTGGTCGCGTCGTCAATCCACGCACGAGCGGCGGCGTAGTCGCCATCGGGAGCGTCTTTGGCGCCCCAGGTCCCGTAAATGAAAGGATTGGCCCACGTGCGAACACCGGCGGAGGCAACGCGGCCGTCGGCGTAGATGCCCTGGTACACATGGAACGAGGCGGGCGAAAGCGGTTGGGCCGATCGCAGGACGGATGCGGCAGTCTCGACACTCGGATCATTGACCGTAGTCGTGCTCGCGGTGACGTCGCTGCCATCGAACAGAATGGTTGTGGGAGCAGTACCGTTACTGCGCCGCCAGTACAGATACACCTTGGTCAAGTCTGACGAGAAGCTCACCCCGGCCGCGTGGGGTTGGTCGGCATCGACCGGTACGGTTGCGACGGTCGAACCGCCGGTGTGGATGACCGCAATACCGACCGTCGGAGTGGTGGGTACCTGCCGCAGTCGCACCACGATCTGCGCCGTGCCTCCGGCCGGGATCGTCTTCGGATCGGCTTTGTACCAGACCGGTTCGCCCGCGCTGATCAGGGTGTTGAACTGCTGCTGGGTAATGGCCCCGTGGGCCAGCGCGAAATAGATGCTGACCGGGTGACGCTTGACCACCTGCTCCTCCTCGTACAAGGCCAGTTCGAGGCTGATGCCGGCCAGCGTGACGTCTTGGACCGTCACCGAGGAAGGGCCGCTGTTCAGCAGGAACACGTGGACGGACGCGCCCATCGGCGCGCTGGGACCGCACGGCTCGGGCAACTGGTCGGGATGCCAGAAGCATTCGTATTCGGGTAATGCCCGGTCCGGCTTGTACTGGACGCCGATCAGAGTGATTGCCGCGTTTGCCGCCGAGCCGGCAACGGCGATGGTTAGCATAAACAGCGGAACGCGCCAAGTGCGGCAATCACCGTTGGGCATCACCTTCCTCCTCTCTGCCGGGCCGGTCGCGGTCCTGAACCATCTTAGCAAATGCAACGCGTCCCGGCCACGACATGCGTGCCGCTGCGGCATTGGAAGGAGAGAAGGTGTTCTCGATCGTTGTTCTGCCCCTTTGTGTGGGCCGACGTTCTTCGAGAGATTTCTTCTCAGCCCGAACCAAGGGTTCCGCGGAGCACCGTTTCTTCTTCGGAGGCCATCGGGATTCCCAGCACGTCATGAGCCCAGCGGGCGGGCACGCGCATACGCAGTTCGTTGACCGCCCGGTCGAGGACTTCGCTGAGTTCACGCCGATCGCGGGGCAATTCCAGTTGCCGCCGGAAGTAGGGCACCGGAACCCGATCGCCGAATCGCAGCCGTGCGACCGGCCCGAGAACGTCGCGACGGATTGTGCGGCCTTCAGAGGCGATGTCATCCTGCCGCAGATCGAGCCGCACTTCGTTGTGAACGCTCGGTCCGCCCGAGGATCGCTCCAGCCCCGCACCGGTGGTCTCGACCGTCAGCGTGCCGCCCAGCCACGCTTTGCTCAGCTCGCGGTTGAAGAACTCGCAGATGTGCTCGTAGGGCGGCGGGGACTTGCCTTGGCCCGCCTCCAGCAGTTGCAGCTCCACCGCCTTGCTGAAGATGCCGGCCGCGTCGGCGCGCAGCGATTCGAGCATTTTCAGCAGCTCGCGCTTCTCTTCCGGCGTCGCCGACGGCTCATATCGCGCGACCCGCACCGGCATCCCGAACAGCTCCGCATAGACCAGCCAGTCCTTCATCGCCAGGTGTTTGCCCAGGTAGGCGAGGGCGCTGGCTCGCAGCAGGCCGCCGCGCATCGGGTGTCCACTGGCGGCGTGCGGCACGTGAACGATGAACTTGTTCGGCGGCAGTTCGATTCCCTCGTACGGTGCCTCCTCGGTGAGCACGCGAAGCTTCCCGGCTTCGTCGAAGGTCAGCCGCTCAAAGGCCACCGGCACGATGTCCACCAGGCGCAACTCGCCATCAGCAAAGTCCCAGACGTTCTCGGCCACCGCAATGTTGCGGCCCAGAGCCAGGGACAAGTGTTCGAGCGCGTCGTCGAACCGCTCGATTCCCGACAGCACCTCGCCGCAATAGTCGGCCGCCTCGTCGGCTGCCGCTCGATCCGGGACGTCATGCAGGTCGGCCGCCGAGATCACCTGCCATGACAGCCCGGTCAGCGCCTGCCGCCGTGTGCGGGCCACGGCGTAAAGATGAGCGTCTTTCTCCTCCATCTGCTGGTACAGAGCCATGGCCCGGTCGATAGCTCCGTCGTCGGCTTCGCGGAGAATCTGCACCAAGCGCGCCGGCGTCAGCCCGTCGGCCGGGTAATCGCGCCAACGGTCCGCCGCCATGGGTTGTACCATTTGCCCCACGGACGGCCGCATCGCCTTGGTCGCTCGTCCGAACGCGTGTGCAATCAAGCGCTTCAATCCCATCTGTTGGTCCTCCATTTGCGATTACGTGATCGATGGTCTTCGATTCCAACTGCCAATCCGCAATCTCTGATTTCACATTTGAAACCTCAGATCTCCAATCCGGGACCTCCGATCGCCGATCTGGAATCTCAAATCTCAAATGTGAGATCTCATTCCCGGTCCTCGTGCCGTTTTGCTCTCTGTCGTCCGCCGTCTGCAAGGAGCAAGCTGTTGCCGGACTACCAGGTGCCCTCTCTACCGAATCGCAGACCCGGTCCGTGCAGGTACTCGATCGGGCCGGCCGGCTGTCCGGCCGCGCGAATGGCCAGGCATGCTGCCCAGAAGCGGTCGGCATGACCGCCGCCGGAGCGGGCGGCGTCGTATCGCGCCGGCCCGGCCGTCGTCACGCTCCGTCGAACCGAGTGCCAGTCGTTGCGAATCGCCTCGTCGGCCGGAATCCGGATCTTCTGTTCTTCGACCCGCAACCGCAGGCGGTTGGCTAGTTCATCCTTGACCGCGGCGGTGAAGGTGACGGGCTCAACTCGCGATCCACCGAACTCGTCCACTGCCGCCTCCGCCAGTGCCATGCCGATGCCGCCCGCGTCGATGCAGCAACGGGTCACCTGTCGCAGCGACAGCAGTCTCCGCAATGCCTGATACTGCTCGCGGAATGGTTCGCCCATCGACTCCCGCACACCCCGCGTGACCAGGATGTCACCTTCCGCCTCCAGCACCCATATCACCGTCAGGTCCCTGCATCGGCCGATGTCCACGCCGACGTAGAGCGGTCTCTTGCAGCGTTGCAGCCGCGTCTCATCCAGCGCCTTGTCCAACGAGGCATCCTCGACGCCCGCGATCAGCTCATGGCTCAGAAGGACTGATGACTCGTCCAGAAACTCGCAGAGAAACTCCTGCCGAAAGAGCTCGTCGTCCGACATCGAGCAGCGGATCTCCTCCGGATCGACCTCCAGTCCCGCGGCCACGGCGTCGTGCAGGGTCACAACCGACCGAGCGAACCGCTCGTTGGTCCGCAGTTCGGCGAAGAGGTTGTCGCGACCCTTCGGCGTCGAGGCCACGTCCAACTCGCCCCCGCCTCGTAGAATGGTCGGAAAGATCGACGCCCAGATCGCCCGGTCGTCGCGGTGCATGGCAAACTCGTCCAGCAAGACGTCCCCGGTGAAACCTCGGGCGGTCATGGGATTGGCCGGAAGTCCGATAATCCGCACGCCGTTGGACAACTCGATCGTCAGTTGACGGAAACGGGTTCCCTCGAAGAAGCGGTCACCGTGGAAACTGCACGCGATGTTCAGGGCCCGGCAATGCTGCCGCACCTTGAGCATCAACTCGGCGCTTTGCCGCTCGCCGGCCGAGAGGAGAATCTGGTTTCGCCGGCGGGCCAGCCCTCGCAGAAGCCGCTTGAGCGACTTGGTGAAGCTCTTTCCTGTCTGGCGAGACCAGCAGCACCAACTGAACCGCGCCGGTGATTCGATGTCGGCCTGCTGATACCTGAGCAGAGGGATGATGGGCCGACACTCCACCCGGACGGATGCTCTGGCAGTATCCAAAGAGCGGCTGATACCCGAGGTATCGCTCCCGGTGTCCCGATGGTTTACCTCTTGACCCGCGTCGATCTGACCTGCCTTCATGCCCAGCCTTCACCTCCGGCGCGTGTTGTCCACACGTGGCCATAACGCGCTGGGCTGCTCCGGAACCGGCCTTCTGAGCGGAACGGGTTAAGCCGCGCTCGCTCTTGGCAGCCGGGTATGCCCGGCCGTTTTCGAGGTCGCCACTCAGCCCATGGATGCGCATAGGCCGTTTTCAGTAAAGGACTTATTGCATGAGCGAGATGTTCGACTCGCTGCGGCCGGCTCGATTCGTACCCCTCAGGCTGACGGATCCGCTTTGAACCGCTTGACGCGGTAAGGTCAGGGGGGTAGAAGCGCGCCGATTGGCGCGGGCGGGAAGAAGCGACCGCGAGCCGTAGCGATGCTGGAAGGCCCTCACCGAGGTTTCTTACGGCGGTGAACGGCGTGACCTGTCGGCCAGTCTCAGGAGCCCCGCCGGCGGAGGGCGGGAAACCCCTGCCGGTTTTGGCCCGGTCGGATCTTGTTCTCAGCGTATCCCTCTACGATCCGGATGGGAGTATAGGTCCGGATAGCAGTATAGGAGGTTCCCTGGGAGCCGCGCCGCTGGGTGCTTCTCGGGCAGTCCCCCATACCCGATCCTTGAAGTCCTCAGCGGCCCCAGCACCACGCGCGGAGTTGGGGCGAGTAGATCAGGAGGGCGACCACAAGACCGACGGCAGTGCCTCCCAGCAGTGTTCCCTTGATGAGCAAGACTTTCTTGTCCAGCCATGCCGCTGCTCCGGGCCGCACCGCGTAGTCGCGCAACTGCTCCATGCGGTTGGCGATGCTGGAATGTCGCCAGCTCTTGGCGTCGATCGGGATGCCGTTGAGTGCCGCAATGCGGTATAACGCATCGGCAAACAACTCTGCGGCGGACGCACAGATCGCCTGAGCAGATGCCGGGTTGCTGCGATCTGCCGATATCGGGGGTGGTCGGTGAACAAAACAGGGCAAGTGGCAACCCTCTCCGCCAGGGGTCACATTCCTGGCCCCGAACAGGTCTGCCTGAAGCTCAAATTGTCGCGACACCGCCCCAAACCCGAGCAGCCAGATCAGGAGGATCATCACGGTGGCCAGCAGCGGCAGGTAGGCCTCCAGGTCGGCGATCTGGTCGAAGAACGTCGGCCATTTCGAGGCCGCAAACGCGATCAGTTCCATGACGCCGCCGACGATCAACATGCTCAGCACGGCGAACAGCAGGTAGAACTCGATATGGCGGCATTTGACGTGACCGGCCTCGTGACCGAACACCGCCTCGATCTTAGCGTCGTCCATCATCTCCAACAGCCCGTCCGACAGCAGAATGTACCTGACCGGTTTGATCAGGCCCATCACCGCGGCGTTGACCACCATGCCGTCGCTTTCCCAGATCAGAATACGGCGGTATCTCAGCCCCACGCGCCGGCAGAGGCCTTCGAGGCGCCGTCGCAGCTCGCCGTCCGGCAGCACGCGCGTATGCCAGATGTACCGCAGCATCACCGGGGCCACGAGGAACACGAGTCCTGCGATCGCTACCAGCACTACTTGGTCGGCCCACACAATGCCGAACGCGGCCTTTCGGATCGGGGCGGCATAGCACTGCACGAAATCGTTGGCCACCATGATCGGTAACATGGGAACGGCAATGATGAGCACGTTCTGGCGGAACATGAATCTGACGAACGCCCGCAGGCTCCACGGCGGGCGGGTGGGGACCGATGCCCAGAGTCTCAGTTCCATCGCGACCTGCCGGATGGCGCGGTCGGCCGGATAGACGGCCACGTATGAAGCCAGAATCGCGGCGAAAAACGGAGCGATCGCGATGATTTCGTCGAGACCCCAGACGGCGGCGATTCCGTCCCAACTTCGAATGAGCCGAAGCCAGTCGGTCAGGAAGACCAGCGACCCAAAACTGAGCAGGAGAACAGCTCGGATGACCGTGTGGCCGTGGCCCAGGCGTCGCTGGGCTGCCGGCAACCAGGAAGGTTCACGTTCGAGCTTCGCCCTGACGCGACGCGTGGTGATCGCCCCGGCGAGCCCGGCGGCGAGAATGTGGCCCGCGACTGCGGCGAATATCCAAGCGGGGCTGCTTACCAGTACCCATGCCCGAGCCGGTCCCTCGAAGGGGATGCTCAAGACGATCGCGAAAGCCGAAAAGACGATAAACTGCATGACTTACCGAGTCCCGTGCGACATAGCTTGCTTCCCTTTGCCGCAGTGGGCAAGCAGAGGTCATGCATCAAGCGTGCCGCGATTCCTTACGGGCCGACGGCCTCCAGCCGGTCGCCCGGCTTGACATGCCGGCCGTTCACGAAATCCTGCCAGCTCATGACGCGTTTGCCGGCCGGCTTGAGGCCGTGAATCTCCAGCGTTCCCTGCCGCGTCGCGACCGTCAGCAGAGAAGTGATCGTCCCCGGCGGCTCGCTCGCTTGAGCGGGAATGGCCGAAGCCGTGGCTATGATGATTTCCTCCGTTCGTCCGTCGGCATTGCGGTACAGGCACCGGGCCCCCGGCCAGGACCACATCGCCCGACACCGCAGAGCGATTTGCTCGGCCGGCTCATCAAACCGCAGCATGCCGTCCGCCTTGGTGAGCTTGGGTGCCTGCGTGGCCAGCGACTCGTCCTGCGGCTCGCCGGGATGGTGCAGATCCTGTTCCAGCAGCTTCAGCGTTGCCCCCAGGGCGTCGCAGGCTATACCTGCCAGACGGTCGTGCAGCTCCGCGGCCGTCTCCGTGGACCCGATCATGGTCTCGCGTCGGATCAGCACCGGACCGGCATCCAAGCGGTCGACGAGGCGAAAGACGCTCACCCCCGTTTTCGGCTCGCCTTTCAGAATTGCCCAGTTGATCGGCGCCGCCCCGCGGTACTTCGGCAACAGCGAACTGTGGATGTTGATACACTCGCCGGCGAACGCCGAGCGAAGTGGGGCATGGAGCTTCTGGCCGAAAGCCGCGACGATGCCGAGGTCCGCGCCCAGGCTCCTGATCTGTTCAACGAACCCGGCCTCGTTCGTGTCTTCGGTCTTGTATACGGGTAGTCCGAGCGACTCCGCCATGCCGCCGACGGGCGTGGCGGTTTGTTTCTTGCCGCGGCCTGCGGGCCGGTCGGGTTGAGTGACCACCGCGGCGATCTCGTGAGGGCTGTGGGCCAGCCATCGCAGGGCGGGCACAGCGAACTCGCCGGAACCGAAATAGACCACGCGCATCAAGCCGCTCCGGTGCGGGTCACAGGCCGCCCCAATAGCGCGGCCTCTGCCCATATGTCCGGATCATAAGGGTAGAACCGGGTACGGCCAAGTGATGCGGCTCGGCCGCTGAAGCGGTGCGAATCTGCCGGCCGAGCGCCAACCGACTTGCGGCGGTTTTGACCAGTGGACCGCAGTCGGTCGGCGGTGGCGGGGCTTTCTGTATTGCTCCCAGCTCGTCAAGGGTCGTCGGCAGGCATTCCGTTCGAAGACTCTCGTCGATGTCAACGTTCGTCACTCTATTTGCGACAACCCGCGGCCGGTCGCCTGTGGATGCAACCGGCCTGCCGCGAATGGCATCATCGCGGCATTCTGACGAACTCCACGTCGAATTGTTGCCCCATGGTCAGTTGATGGTAGACGCCCGTGAGGCGGTCTGTTATGGGATCGTATGCAAGCGTATAGTAGTTGCCGTCGTATCCACGGTCCTTCAGTTCAACCACGAGCTGAGTCTCACCTTTATCAGAAGCGACCTCGGCCTTGGAGACGTTGACCGGACCCGGGTTGAAATATGCGGCGTTCACCTTCCCTGCGGTGTCTACGCTTCGGATCTCCAGCACGTAGTTGCCGTCCGTGCGCAGCCACCGGCCGACCAGCTTGCCGGTGTCAACGGTTTTCGCGGGTGCCGGCCTCGCGGGCGCCTTGGTTTCCTGCGCAGCGGGGGGTGTGTACTGCGGGGCGGAACCGTCTTTGTTCAAAACATACGCCGCCATCGCGATCACGATCCCGATTGCGAGCAGCCCACCCACGAGGGGCAACCATACGGGCAGGCCGCTCTGCGTTCTGCCCGCGGGCTTGTCGGCTTTCTGATGTTGCCTGATCTGGCGGCCCATATATGCCTCAAGCGGAGCAATGTGGCTGTTCACATCATCGTTCTCATGATCGCCGCGTTCAGCGCGCCGGTCAACGAAGAGCGAGCCGCCCGGCGAGCGTCACAGAATCGCCGCGCCTGGCTCGAGAAGATGCTTTCGTGTTCGACCTCGTGGTCCGGAGTCATACACAGCCCTCCAACAAGCGGGTGGAAGGGCTGTTCGGGCATGGTCCGGGTCGTGGTAGGAAACCGCCCCCCTTGATTCGCCAAGCTAAATCCAATCTAATGGACTATCGGGACCGATTGCCGCGATCCACCCCCGCTGACAGTGACTCCCCGCAGAGAGGATGAGCTTCATGGGCCACGATACCGAGCATCGCGCCGACCAGTTGAGCCCCATCAGTCGCCGGGCGTTCTTCCAGAGCTTGGGCAACAAGGCCTTGAAACTGGGCATCTTCGGAACCGCCGCCGTATCGCTCGGCTCGGACGACGGCGGTTGCCGCATCAAGATCGGCTATGTCGACGCGAATTGCGGATACTGCGACGGCGCCGGGCAGGACTACGAACACTGCGACGGCGATTACTGCGATTACGCCAACTACGGCGACTACTCGGACGAAGGCTGCGGCTACTGCGATGGTACCGGCCAGGACTACGAGCATTGCGACGGCGACTACTGCGACTACGCCAACTACGCCGACGCGTGACCGCCAAGCCGGGTGTCTTGTCAGTCATGGAAATCATCATCAAGCCGACCGAAGCCTGCAACGGCACCTGCGTCTACTGCTCGGCCGACGGGACGTTGGGCAAGCGCAAGATCCTCCCGTGCGAGAAGCTCGGCCCGCTGTTTGACATCTTTGCTAAATGGGTTCGCAGGGACGACCGCAGAAACCTGCGTTTCCTCTGGCACGGCGGCGAGCCGATGTTGTGCGGGCCGGAATACTACGCCGAGATCATGCAACAGCAGCAACGCGCGTTCGGCGACGACCTTGACCGCGTCCGCAACGCCATGCAATCGAACCTCTCGCTGGTCGATGAGCACTGGGTTCCCGTGCTGCGGGACCTACTTAAGGACCAGGCGATCGGCACTTCGTTCGACATCGTCGACGGCGTCCGCGGCCTGGCCGGCGGCAAGAACCTGCGCGAGATCTGGGTGCGGGCAGTGCGCCTGCTTCGAAGCGCGGGCATCCGCGTCGGGGCCGTATACGTGGCCCACCGCCAATCGCTCGACAGGGTCGGCAACATCTACAACTTCTTCCGCAACGCCGGGTTGCACGTCCGCGTGAACCCTCTCTACAAGGAGGGCCGAGCGGACAGACGCCAATCGCAGCCGTTGTGGATCACCGCCGACGAGTACGGCCAGTTCCTCGTGGACTTGTGCGATCTTTGGCGTGCCGACCGGATGCGCTGGTCCATCATGCCGCTGATGGAATGGTACCGGGCGTGGAAAGGGCATTCGCGTCTCTGCTGCGACAGCCGGGGGATGTGCCACACCAGCCACCTGGGTATCAACCCCGACGGAGCAGTCTTCGGCTGCGGGCGTCAGTCGGACCATGGGGCCAACAGGCTGGGCAACATCTTCGAAGACGATCTCGACGAGATGCTGCGACAGCGCGAGCAAGGGCCGCTGGCCGGGCGATCCTCCAGTTTGCGTGACGGCTTCTGCCGCGATTGCCGGTTTTGGAAGTTCTGCCACGGCGGTTGCCCGATGATGGGCCTGCTCTACCACGGCGACATGATGCGGGAGACGTATTTCTGCGCCGCCCGCAAGCGGGTGTTTGAGCACTTCGAGAAGCTTTTCGGGCCTCCAACTGTAAGCGATCAGCCATCAGCTCTCAGCGGTCAACCATTAGCCCCTCGACGCGGCTCGGGACCAGCGTTCAGCGGTCAGCAATCAGCCATCAGCACTCAGCAAGAGGGCACGCAGCAAGAGGGCGCTCAGCAAGAGGGCGCTCACCAAAAGGGGCCGGATCCCCCCCCCTTACCAGGGGGGGGGCGGGGGGGGTGGGAGTGCCCTACCTCCTCCGGAGGTGACGGAGCGTCTTCACTGAACCCTGCTTGCCACGCCGAAGCGAAGCGAAGGCGGGAACCCCGCTTGCCCGGCGAAGCCGTGGCGAAGCCGGGAACCCTGAACCCTCTATCCCGCTTCGTCGTGACCATCGAACGGCCTGATGGCTGGCCGATGCTCGACTTCGTGCGGATCGTCACACCGCAGCTGGATCTCGAACGCCTGGCCCTGGGACGGCTCGATCCGCAGGAACGCGCCCGCGGGCTTGTCAACCTGGAGCATTTCCTCGCCTCCCCGAGCGGCTACAAACCGTTTGCCCGACAGTTGACGATCATGGCCGGGCCTGAATTCGCTTATTCGCAAAACAAAGCAGACGCTATGCAAGACGGGCTTCTCGGCACGCTTCGCCGCCTGCGTGCCGAGTTGATGTTTTCGTCGGCGACGATCGGTGACGGCACGTTTGCCCGGCGGGCGGCCGATGCGAGCGTGCCGGTGCGGCTGGAGTTCGGCACTGACTACGACGAGGCCGTGCTGTCCGGCCTGCTGGACCATTTCCTGCACACTCCAACCTTGCAGGTGCCGATCGAGCCGTTCTTCACCCTGGCCGGGGCAATCGGTGGGCAGCGAAGACTGACGCTCTGGCAGATATTCGACAATCTGACCGGGCGATGCCTGTTCGTGGATGCCCAGCAACGCGTGTCCGTATCCCGGTGGTACGCACATCGAGGCGCGTTCCTCGGCAAGGTCGGCGACAGCATCAAGGTTATGCGGGAATCGGCTGCATGGAAGCAGATCGAGGCTTACGCGGAGCGAGTCTTCATCGAGCAGACGCCCTGTGCGTTCTGCGAGCACTATCCGTACTGCGGCGGCATCTGGCGGGCAACGAGTGAGGCAGACACGGCCTGCCTCGTCTGGCGGCGGCTGATGGACCGTATGGTCAAAGCCTATCGCGGTTGCTTGCCGGCCACATGATCCGCGGATACTACCGTTGCACGCGGGCCGAGCCGCCCTTGGCGAAAGCTTCGACTTCTTCCAGCCGTGCCATGGTGACGTCGCCCGGGAAGGTGGTCAGCAGGGCGCCGTGGGCCCAGCCGAGGCGGAGTGCCTGCTCGGGTTCGCGCCCGGCGAGCAGACCGTAGATCAGCCCGGCTGCAAAGCCGTCGCCGCCGCCGATACGGTCGAGGACGTCGAGCTGGCACGTGGGGCTCACGAACCGCTTGCCGTCGAGCCACAGCACGGCCGCCCAGTCGTGCCGGTTGGTCGAATGCACCTCGCGCAGCGTCGTGGCGACCATCTTGACGTTCGGGAACTGCTCGACCACCCGCTCGATCATCTGGAAGAACGTCTCGGGGTCGAGCTTCGACGCGGCCTTGTGGGCGACCTCCGGGCCGGCGATGCCCAGGCCCTTCTGCAGGTCCTCTTCGTTGCCGATCAGGGCGTCCACGTTGCCGACGATCTTGCGCAGCGTCTTCTGGGCTTTTTCCAGCCCTCCAATCGGAGCCCACAGCTTGGCCCGGTAGTTCAGATCGAAGGAGTTGACCGCCCCGGACTTTCGCGCGGCCTCCATGCCCTCGATGATCAGCTCGGAAGTGGTCTCGGAGAGTGCCGCGAAAATGCCGCCCGAGTGGAACCAGCGCACCCCGCGGGCGAAGATGTCGGCCCAGTCGAAATCGCCGGGCTTGAGCAGCGAGCCGGCCTCATTGGACCGGTTGTAGAACACCACCGGCGGCCGGACGCCGTAGCCGCGGTCGCTGTACACCGTGGCGATGTTCGGGCCGCGCACGCCGTCATGCTCGAACCATTTGTAGAACGGTGTCACGCCCATTTCCCGAATGCGGCCTTGGACCAGCTCGCCAATGCCATAGTTAACCATGGCGGTGGCGATGCCCGTCCGGAGTTTGAAGCAGTCCGCAAGGTTGGCGGCCACGTTGTATTCGCCGCCCGAGACGTGGATGTCCACCGAACGGGCCTTGCGAAACGGAACCACCCCCGGGTCCAGCCGGTGAACCACCGCCCCAAGCGCCAGGAAGTCCAGCTCGCACGGGTCTTTACGCACATTCAAACCGCTCATCAGTACCCCCAGAATCATTCGAGAAAAGCATGCAGATATCCGCCGCAAAGCGCGATGTCAACCGCACCGGTCTTTCAGGACGGCGACCGTGAGGAGTTGAGGCGATATCGCCCGGGGAGTGTGTTGATTGGCCCCCGCGCCAAACGGCGGCGCGTAATCCACGTATTGCGGGCCGGCGGGATCAGGCTCGCCCCGTTCCTGGTAGGACGATGTGTACCAGTATCTTCCAGAGCAGCCTCCGACGTGTGCTCTGGCCACATTTGGTCCGTTGGAAGTACGGATTATCTCCGTTCAGACCGTTGTTCAGATCAGTCTTGGGCTCGGTTGTGGCTTCATCGCCGGTGGCACCGTCCGGGTTCAGTTGGTAGACATCGAATATGCTGAGTTGTCTGGGGGTGCTGTACTCGGCGGCCTCTGCCGCCGGCAGGCAACAGGCGGACAGCATCAGAATGATCAATGCGCTGCCCACACCGAATTGTGGGCCCATCGATGACATGTGGTCTTTCCCCTGCACGTGATCCGCCGGGCGCGAAGCGGCCAGGCGGTATGACACACTACTCGCCGCGGCACTCGGCCGTCGCCGGCACATCCGGGCCGCTGACGCATCCGACGAACACGGCGAAGTCGTTCTGGTCGATGTCTTCGTCACCATCGAGAACCGCGTTGAAGCAGGCGGGGTTCGTGACCGCCTGACCGGAGCCCGTGGCACACGCCTGAAGGTGGGCGAAATCAACCTGATCGACGTCGGTGTCTCCGTCGAAATCGCACCCCCCTCCGCCGTTGACGGTGATCACGGTTTCATCGCTCGCGGAGAGCTCCCCATCGTTGGCCGTCAGTCGCAGCGTATAGACGCCCGCCTGCGAGAAACCGGCCGTCGTGTCCACCGACGCAGCGTCGGCAAACGTGACGACGCCTGGACCGTCAACCTGGGTCCAGATGGTGGTCACGACTCCAGGCGGATCGGGCTGGCCGTCATCCGACACCGTGCCGTCAAGGACAGCACCCTGAGACAGGTGGACTACCTGGTCGTCGCCCGCCGAAACAACCGGCGGCTGGTTGGGTCCAGGTGTCTTCACCACTCGAATCGCCACGTCGCTGGTGGTGCCCGAGTTGATTGTTCGCTGACCGTCTCCGGTGATCAAACCGAGGTCGGCCGTGACGCCGGTGTTGATGTCCAGCCGGGTCACGTCGAACACACCGGAGACGCCGGTCAGGTTCAGCGTGACGCTGCCACCCCCTTGCAGAAAGATCGCATAGTCGTTGCCGAACCGCCCGCACTGCCCCCGACTCACGAGCCCGGAGGCAGGAGAAAATGACAGAAAAGCAAGATCCTTGTAGAAGCTCCAGAAGTAGCTCATGCGGACGGCACCCGGGTCGGTCGAGACATCGTTGATGTTGAAATCAGGGTAGTGAGCCCGCATCAGACTGCCCATAGTCGGATACGCCATGGCCGCCACAAAGTTGCGATGGGTGTTGCGGATCCCGAGGACCACGTCGTTGTCGTAGGTCGCCGGTTCGTACCAGTACTCCTCGAACCACACCGGCTTGCCGTACTGGCGGTAGTTCAGGGCGCTCTGGTACTGCGTTTCGGTTCGCGCGATCTGCACCTCGATATAGTCGATGTTGGGGCTGTTGGCGCTGCTGGTGTCCACGCTGGTGTGGTGACTCCCGATCGGATGATCGTAGGGGTCCTCGTCCCTGACCAGTTGCGCATCGTACGCCACCTGCTGCTGCCACGTGGAACCCCAGGGCGTGTTGCGCTCGTTCACCTCGCCGTACAGGCACCACCGGACGTTATATGCGGTGTAGCGGGCCACGCAGTATCTGAACCACCGGCTGTTGCGCTCCAGCGTGCCGAATTTGACCCACCAGTTGCTGTTGTCGGGGAATCCGCCGATGGTCAGTCCCATCATGATCCCGCGGTCGTTGGCGTACTGCACCATCTGGTCCAGTCGCTGGAAATAGGCCATATTGGGTGTATCAGTCTGCGGATTCTTGCTTGGGAATGCATCGGGCACGCCTGATCGGGTGTAGATGGCCAGCCAGATGCAGCCGAGGAAGGTGTTGAAATTCTGGGCCTGCCGGGCGTTCATCCATTGTTGCCATTCGGCGGTGGTGTTTTCCTCGGCGAAGGACCACTGCGTGTCGCCGACGGCAAGGAAGGGCGTGCCGTCGCTCAGTTTCCAGGCGTGGCCGTCGCGATGAAGGAAGCCGCGGTACAGAACGTTGGCGGCCAACTCCTCGGGGGTCGGCCCGATCGCAGTCAGAGTTCCGCTGAAACCGTTCATGCCCGCGTCGGTCGATGAGGTGGTCCAGGACCAGTCGCCTTGGGCCGTTGGGGCGAACCGCACCCTCCAGACGTTGCCCCCATCCCAGAAGCCTTTCATGGTCAACACTTTGCCGCTGGCGGGGCCGGAAGTGCCGGTGAAGGTGGCGGTCACCGAAGGTCCGTTGAGGTACGGATTACTGCCCGGCGCGTCTGCCGAAAACGCCAATTCGCAGACGCGAAAGGTGGTGGCCGTTGAAGGAGGCGTTCCGATCAGGCCGGCCCGGGCTCCTGAACCGGCCAACAACCAGAGAGCCACACCGAGTGTTACCCGACCCGAGTATCGTCTGCGTCCCGATGAAACACAGCCATTCATCTCATGCTCCCTGTTAAGCGATAGTCGAGAGCCCCGACAAGCGTCATGGTTGGAAAGGTGATAAGGCTCTTTCTCCTCCGGAGAATGCTCACCCGTTGAACTGCTGAAAACCATCGGGTGCCGGTTTCAATGTAGCGAAAGCCCGAGGTGCGATCAAGAAAAAACGCCGTCACTGAAGGAGGAACATCCACAAACCGCGAGAACGATCGACTGTCAGACGCGCCCCGCCGACGCAATGAGTGCTGTGAATTGGAAAGACACCATCTGATTTTGGGGATACCAGGGATTCTTGGGACACCATACCTATCATCCTTGTCTCATCTTTCGGCTTGGTTTTTGGGATCTGAGTATGCCGTCGAGGGTGGCCTCAAGTCGGGCGAGAAAGGCCTGCTTGCCAATCGGGCGTCCGGTTCGTTCATGGCGTTGATGCGACTACAGCTCGACCTTGATGCCGGAACAAGAAGTAGGCATATGGGGTATCCCGATCGATTCAGGGCAAGAAAAAGGAATGGCGTCCCCCGATTTGAGGATTGGGGGGTGGCGAGCAAGCAAATGGGTCCGCGAGCGCGGATCCTACGTCCTCAGGATAACAGGGCGGATCGCCGACGAGGGCGTCGGCGCTACGGAGAAGGACCATGCTGGACGAATGCGCTACCCTCGGCATCCCTGATGTTCCGCTTTGCGACGGGGCATTCGGCGGGCCGGTGCGATCGGCAGATTCTGCCGGGTAACAAGGAGGAAGTTGCGCATTTTGCGGGGTTCTTTGACCGATTGTCGGCAGCCGTAAAGTGCCTACCCGCCTCATCCGATAAGTCCAATGGGAGCCGTGCGCTTGCAGTGCGCGAGGGGAGCCCCGATGGGGGTGCCAACATGGGTCAGACCCAACAAGATGATATTGATGCCCTGCTGGCCGGCGTAAGCCAACTGGCTGCGGATGCGGCAGCGGACATCGTGGGCGACGACGGCACCGGTCCGATTTCTTCGGGCCCGGCCACGGCCGTGGCAAATGCGCCCGCGGCGGAAGACGGCGGCAAACGGGTCCCCAAGCGAACGCAGATGCCCTCAGGTATGCCGACCGTGGCACCCGCGTCCTCGGAGCGGTCGGAAGATCCCCAACGCATACTGCCACTCGAGGTGCCGGTGATTGTCACCCTTGCCGAGCGTACGATGCCGCTCTCGAAGATACTGGCGCTCACTCCCGGTTCGATCATCGAATTCGACAAGCCTTCGGACGAACTGCTCGACCTGATGATTAACAACCGGCGCATCGGCCGCGGACAGGCGGTCAAGGTGGGCGAAAACTTCGGACTCCGTGTCACGATGATCGGCTCTATTGGCAATCGAGTCGAGGCGATGAACGCGGTCTGACCTGGCCGTCACGCTCGGCGCCCGCCGGTCCGCGGAAATCGGCCCGTTCTCATTCAACTATTGACGCAACCGGTGCCGGCTTGGATATTGAGGTCATGTCGGGGACCTATTCCGAGTTTTCCGTATTCCGCGGGCACATCGGCCAGCGCATTCGCTATTACCGGCAGCGTCTCGGCCTGAACCAGACGCAGCTTGCCCGGCGTGCCAATGTCAACCAGGGCTTTCTCAGTGAGATCGAGCGGGGCAAGCGCAAGCCGTCGCCCTCGTCGCTGCGCGCGATCGCGGAGGCGCTGGACGTGGCTCCGGCGGTGCTGATTGGAGACGGGCTCGAACACGATACGCCTCAGCCGCTGGAAACCCGAGACCTGCCTTTGTTTGGCGCGATACCGGCCGGCTCCCCCGCCGAAACTCAGGAACAGATCGAGATGTTCCCGGTCCTGCGACACCTGTGGGGACACGATCGGTACATTCTTCGTTTGACGTTCGATTCCATGGAACCGACACTCAAACCCGGCGACCTCGTGCTCGTGGAATACCGGCAGGACGTCAATCCCGAGCACGTGCAAGGTCGAATCTGTGCCTGCCTTGTGGATGGCACGCCGACCCTTAAACGCGTCTCCGTTGAGCTGCAAAGGAGCAGTCGAATCGTGATTCTGCGCGGGGACAATCCCACAGTTCCTCCCATGCTGATCGACGAGTCTCGGGATTTCCTCATTCAGGGGATTGTCACCCATCTGGTCAGCCGCGACCTATGAGACCTTGCGCGATTCATTGCACGCGCGCGAGTTTGGTTGCACATCCGCCACGGCCTCAGGCTACCGCCGCCCATTAGGGCCTCGAAGCACGGTAATGCTTTTTAATCGTTGAAAGACCGTGCGGCAGCGTGCAAATCGTGGCGCATTCTATTCCCGCTCGGGCTCGAATACTCGCGACGGCCACGAGAACACCGGAATCCCCAAATCCATTGCCCGCAACGATTTGCGGAACACAGGCGGCTTTGCACTGATCGGCTGCCGAGTTTGGCACGGCACGTGCTACTGTTCACGCGGAGGATTGTGGAAAAGCATGATGACCGGTTCTGGAACGAAGACGCGAAGACTGTGCAGCTTCAGGCTGGCCGATGTGTTGTGTCCTGAACCGCGACAAGTACTCGTGCACTTGACTCCGGAGCTCGAGGTCAGCGGTGAAGTGGTGTTCATGAGCGATCAAGGTCAGCAACCGGATCGCTTCGCGATAGTGAATGTAGAGGGGATTCTTTCCCCGTTGATCGTGCCGACGGAAAGGCTGCGGGGCGAAGAACACCCTGAGGCGCGAGGATATTGAGACTCTGTCGGCCGCGAGGCCCGACAGGAGGAGGAGGAAAAGCCTGTCGCCTTGATTCAAGGCGACGTCCGTCCGAGGCCTTATCGGGAAAAGCAGGCCGGAGACGGGCTTGATTCTCTCTCCCAGGCGAGTGGTTATCCTCGGATTTCTCTCGCCTGGCGATAGGAACTATCTGCGAGCCGGTTGGGATCAGGAAACCATACCGGGTTCGCGGTCGATTGGTCGCCGGACTCCTCCGCAGTAGCGGAAGAGGCAAAGAATTGGTTAGCCCCCCACCTGGGTTTGGGTGGCTCCGGTATAGGGTTATGATTCTCCCGAAGAATTGAAAGCGTGGCTGGCCACGCCGTCTTCGGAAGGGATGCTCAGCCCGGCGGCAGGCGTCGGAGCGGGCAACAACGAATCTCTCTCTCCCTACCAGGCTTGGGTTTCGTCTCGAAGCCCTTGCCTGGGTTTTTTTGGGCGGGCAGGCAAAGCCGAGCTGAGCTTTGAGCCGGCGCACGACCTGTTTTCGTTCGCTGATCCCCAGGCCACCGATCCAGTCTCATCAAGTTAGCAATCCATAAGTCTTTTACCCAAATGAACTTATGGATCAGATGGTCCGAAGACCTGTCGCCTGAGCCCTGCATGAGTGCTAACATACGTATTGGCAGTATGTTGCAGTTTTTGGGGGATTCGGATTCGGAGGCATGTTTGTCGCTAGTAGGCCTGTGAAAGCTGCCGATATAAAAGCGCTTGATTGCCGAAACTCGTTGCTGTAGACTAACTTGCGTGCCTTGGCCGGTGGAAGAGCGATGGACCGGCCAGCACTTCGGAGCGGGATTCCCGTGATTGCGTAATCTTCATTGCTGAAGGCGAGCACCGGGCGCTTCCAGAGGCGGGCAGCCGGGGCCGTGGAGAGCCGAGGCGGATTTAAAGGACTTGCGTCGAGGTCAGCCATGCAGACCATCACCAAGAAAGAGTTGATCGACCGGATAGCCGAGAGCTGCAACCACAAGCGCGTCGTGGTCAAGCGGATCATCCAGACATTCCTTGACCAGATCATCGACGAATTGGGTCGCGGTAACCGGCTGGAATTTCGGGACTTCGGCGTCTTCGAAAGCAAGGTGCGCGCCGCCAGAACGGCCCAGAATCCCAAGACCCTCGAGCGGGTCGCGGTTCCGTCGAAGCGTACGGTGAAGTTCAAGGTAGGGCGGCTCATGAAAGACCGGCTGGTGGCGGCCAGCGGCGATTCGCCTTCGCCTCTCAGCGGCGTGGCTGGTCGGAAGCCCGCCTCGGGGAACGACGGCTCCAAGACTTGAGCCGGCCTCGCGCACCTGCGGCCCATGACAACACCAAGGACCCCTGAGGAATAACGTTCAGGGGTCGTTTTTTGCGCGGCGTTCCTGCCGGATTGCCTGGCGTGCCGAGGAGATCGTGCGGCAGGTCTTGATCCCTGTGGCATCCTCGACGCTCAACCGTGTGTGCGCATCGAAACAGAGCATGTCCACACGGAGTCGTGGACATGATGCCCGCGCGGCAGGTCGGCGTTGTACCGCCCTGAAAGCGGGGGTATCTTGCCTTTGTCATGCCGGATGAAAGACTGCGACACGGCTGGCTGCGAGCGTTAGGGCGGGCGGAGATGCCGGCGCGGATCGCGCTGCACGATGGTTACTATACTCACCTGCGCACCTGGAAGCACGATTTCTTCGCCGCAACCGGCCTCTATGAGGGGCCGTCGGGCCGGGTGGTGTTGAAGCTTGGTCGTACGGCAAGTCTGCTGGTAATTCCTGGATCATGGATCGGCCGCCTTCTATGTGATCGCGAGCTGGACTTGTATCGCGCCGTCGACGACCTGCCGGGCGTGCCCAAGTGCCTGGGCAAATGGGGCCGGACCGGCTTGGTTCATGCCTTTGTCGAAGGTCACCCGCTCCAGAAGCAGGAACGGGTTGACGACGAGTTCTTTCCTCGTCTGGAACGGCTCATCAACGAGCTGCATCGACGCAATATCGCTTACGTGGACCTCGAAAAACGAGAAAACATCCTGGTTGGCGCCGAGGGACGTCCGTGGCTGATCGACTTTCAGATTTCCTGGCGCTGGCCTTCGGATGCCGCCGAACGGCGAGGGGGACTCAAACGTTTGATTCCGGACCGGCTGGGTCTATACCTTCTGAAGCGGTTGCAGGAAGGCGATCGCTATCACCTGCTCAAGCATCGTCGACGCCACCGGCCTGACACATTGACGCCCGAGCAGATCGAGGCGTCTTATCGGCTCGGCTTCTGGCACCGGATGCACCGGCGGGTCTCCCGGCCGCTGACGCTGTTACGCAGGTCGGTTCTGAAGATGCTCACCGGCCGATGGCAATCGCTGAAGCAGGATGGGCCCGAGTTCATGGAACAGCCGGCAGCCGGAGCGGCCGGCCGGATGTCTGCCGAAACGAGGAACAGTGGGACGGCGTGACATCCGCATGCGCCGGCTGACAGGCCGCCAATGGCACCCGGCGGGTGTTGCATGAGATCATCGCTGACGCGACAGGAGCTCGATCTTATCGAGGCGTTTCGCTCCCGTGTCGAGACGCTTGCGGGCACGCGGCTTGGCTTGCCCCAGCTTGAGCGGCATGACCGTCCGGATCACTGGGTCATGGCCAGTCGTTGGCCGATGGACCGCCACTGGTGGCTCGAACTGGCCGTCCGCCCGACGGTCCCGCAGATCCGCGTGACCGTGGTGACCGACGACCCGATGCGCAGCCTCGACGCGGAGGTCATGATCTCGGAATCCAGCCTCACGCTTCGAGAGTTCATCAGTCTGGGTTTCCACGATGCCGGCCTGGCCTGGCCCGAGCCGCCCGTGGAACACTATCGAGAAAACGCTGAGCGGTTCTGCTTTGCCACGCCTTTGGACCTCGCGTCGTTGGACGAGCTTTGCGGCGAGGCCATGCGTGAAAAGGTGCTGAAGATGCTGGACGGATATCATCGGTGCTTTACCGGCCGTGTCGTGGGATCACGTTGAGATTGCCGATAGATGGACCGGGCAGTCCCCGCTGCGGGGTTAGTGCAATGGCTGATGACGCGGAACAGATCATTTCTCCAGTCAGCACGCTGTTGGTCATCGACGACGACGTCCTCGACCGTCTCGGCAGCACGGTCCGTCAACTGTGCGTGGGAATGATTGATGAGGTCGTGCGGGTGATGGTACTGGCCCGCTCGACCTGCCGGATCGAAGAGGCGATAGGCCCGTCGCAGTTGTTCTATCTGCCCAGGCGTTGCTGGCCATGGCACTGGCGGCGGTTGAACCCCGATCAAGCCCTGGCCCTGATCGGCGACGAGAAACCCGATGTGATTCACTGCATGTCGGCGGACCTGTTGCACATGGCGCAGGATTGGGTGATGGAGTGGGGGAGCCGAGTCGTGGTGCACCTGACCGACCTTTCCGACGTCCGCCGCTTTCTCAGATTGCGGCTTCCGCCGGAACTGGTCGTCATTTGCACGACGCCGACCCTTCAACAGTCGTTGGTTCGAAAGCGGCCGGACCTGGTCAGCCGCATCCGGGTGATTCCTCTGGGCATCCCCGCCAGCCCGGAGCCGGCGTGTTTTGCGGATCCGGAGCGGGTCCCCACTGTCCTGGTAACGGCCCCGTTGACGCACGACTGCGGTCTGCACCTGATTCTCAAGGCGATGGATGCCGTAATCGCAGCCGGGCAAGACATGCATCTTTTTGTGTTGTCCTCGGGTCCCGGCGAGTACGTGTTTCGCAAGGTGGTTCGGCAACTCGGGTTGCGTTCGCGGGTAACGTTTGCAGGCGAGCTGCACGACTGGACGGCCATGCAGGCGGCCATGCGCGACGCGGACTTCTACATTCTGCCGGGCGAGCGGCGGCGTTTCACCATTAGCACGCTGATGGCCATGGCTACAGGCCTGGCGATTATCGCTCCGACGGGGACGATCGGCGACTACTTGATCGACGGCGTGACTGCCTCCCTCTTCGACCCTCAGAAACCCCGTCAGATCAGCGAGAAGCTGTCGGCCCTGCTGGCGGACAAGGCCGTTGCCCGGAGGCTTGCCCAGGGGGGGTTGGAGTACATTCGGGCCCACCATCAGGCCAGTGCCATGGTTTCCAGCATCGCGGGTGTTTATCGAGAGCTTTGCAGCCCGGGCGAATAGCCGGCCGAACCCGCGCCGCCCCCGGTTATAAACATCGTCTTTGATTCAACTTGCGGCTACCGTCGGGGGGGCGTAACATATGGCGCAAGCATGTGACTATACCTCCGGAGCCTTTTGGGCAGGCACGCACGGACCGGGATCTGCGCCGGTGGACGGCCAACTCGGAGGTTGACCGTCAGGGACAAACGCAAAATGCCGCGGAGGCAAACCGGCGTGGGACGCGTCCAAAGGTCTGGTGCAGCTTCTGCGGGCGGTGCGACGATGTCCGCGACATTACCCTTTATTCCAGACTTGCGAATACTTCGCCCTGGCGTACGTTCGCTCCTGCTCGTGGCAATGACAGCGCTGGCGGCGGTGCCGTTCCGAGACTCTTCGGCCCAGGAGACCAACGCCACACAGCCGTCTGCCTCTTCGCTGACTTCCCAACAGGCAGGCCAGATCTACGTTCTGCCGATACGGGGCGAGATCACGAACGTCACTCATGATAGTCTCAAGCGACGACTGGGCATGACTGAGGGGACGAACCTCCAGATTGTCGTTATCGAGCTCGATACCCCAGGCGGTGCCCTGAAAGCCACGCTTGAGATATGCCACGAGCTCAAGGCGTTGCGAGACGACGGTGTGCGTGTGGTCGCTTGGGTTAACCACGAGGCTTACAGCGCCGGGACGATCATCGCCCTCGCGGCTGACGAGATCGTTATGGCCCGGAACGCGACCATCGGCGACTGCCAGCCGATCCAGATCACCCAGGAAGGAGCCTCGGCGATTCCCGACGACATCAAAGCCAAGGCCGTAAGCCCCTTGCTGGCGGAGCTGGAGGACTCGGCAAGGCGAAACAACTACGAATACGAAACCCTCCTGGCACTCATCGATCCTGCGGTCAGTTTGTACTGGTTGAGGAACACCGAGACCGGCGAGAGACGGCTGGTGGACACTAAGGGGCGGGACAGGCTGTTCGGCCTGGAGCGAAAAGAGAGCGCTGGCGGCGGCGTCAGCGGCCTGCTGAAGATCCTGGGCACGAACACGGAGAAAGACACGAAGGACTCAAGCGGTGACGTGTCGGATTCCAGGAGCCGCACGGCCTGGAAGTACGTCGAAAACGACCCGAGCCTGGGGCGAATCTCGCAGCCGGTCGATGGGCCGGATCAATTGTTGACCATGCGAACGGACAAGGCCAAGGCCTTTGGTTTCTGCCGGGCGACGGTCAGCAACGACGCGGAGCTTCGCGAATACCTGAAAGTAAACTGGCCGGTCACCCGTCTGGAGAGTAACTGGATCGAGTCCATCATTAAGTGGCTGGCTTCGCCGCTGGTGCGGGGCATCCTGTTCCTCTTCATGCTCTTGGCGATCTACACGGAACTCAACACTCCGGGTGTGGGCATCGCGGGTGCCGTCGCCCTGATTTGCCTGATCCTGTTTCTTGGGGCGCCCTACCTGACCGGCTACACGGTGACCTGGGAAATTGTGGCAATCGTCCTGGGCGCGATCCTGCTGCTGATCGAGATATTCGTCATTCCCGGTTTCGGAGTGGCCGGTGTACTGGGCGTGATTCTGATGGCCGTCGGTCTGCTATTCTCCTTCGCCCCATCCGAGCCGGGCTTCGAACGCGAGCTGTGGCCGAGGATACCCACCTTCGGAATGATTTATGTCTACCTCAAGCACGGGTTGTACGCCCTGACAGGCGGTCTGGTGGGCTCGCTGGTCGGCATGTACTTCATCGCCCGTTACCTGCCGCGTGTGCCCGTGGCCGGCAGCTTGATCGCTCCGAACCCCGACCACGAGGCCGTCCAGCTCGATGATCCTTATCATGGGGTCGCCCTGGTTGGTGACACGGGAACCGCCGAGACCCTGCTGCGGCCGGCGGGGAAGGCCCGATTCGGCCGGATGCTGGTTGACGTTGTCTCCGAAGGTGAGTACATCGAGAGCGGCGCGGCCGTCGTAGTTGTGGAGCGGAGGGGCAATCGCGTGGTAGTGCGACGGGCCGGATGAACGATATCCTGAGGCGACTGCCTGTTTGTGGACCGCTGCCAAAGCGCCTTGCGGGCCGGAAATACATACGCAGGCTGAACTGATCTCTGGCCCCGAGGTCGCAGCGTCGAGGGTCTGATGTATGCCCGATTGGCTGGGTATTGTTCTGCTGTATCTGATCGGTACGGCCGTCCTGGTGGCGGAGATTTTTATCCCTTCACACGGGGTACTGAGCCTGGTTGCGTTCGCCATGCTCGGCTTCGCCGTCTACGAGACGTTTCAGATGAGCGGTTTGTGGGGCCTGGTCGGGCTGTCCTCGCTGGCAGTCCTGATCCCCGCGTCGGTGTTGATGGTGGTCCGGACGTGGCACCGGACTCCGATCGGCAAGCGCATCTGCCCCCCGAACCCGCAACTGAGCGAGGAAGACCGAATGCCGCTGGAGCCGCTGCGGGCCGTTATCGGGCGGAGAGGTCGAACCGTGACCTTGCTGCGGCCGGTGGGAACTTGCGACTTTCAGGGCCGGCGATATGAATGCAAAGCCGAGCAGGGCGTCATTCAGAAGGATGTAGAGGTGGAAGCCATTGGACTGGTCGATCGGACGCTCGTTGTCCGGCCGGTGTCGAGTTGAGCTTTCGGAAGGCATGCGATATCGATCTGGACGGTCCAGCCGTGGTCAAGGCGGTGCAACAGATGACATCCGGCGTCGGCACACTATAATGAGTTGGCCAAAGGGCGTTGCCGCGGTTCTCGAAAGCGGGCCCCGACGATGAATAATCTCAGTTCCTCAAAAACAAGAAAGGGCTTCACATGATAGAGCACATTCTCGCACTGAGCCTGCTGGCCCAGAGGACGCCGCAGCACGACGGGATCCCGTGGGGCATCATTGTCATTGTCGCGATCGGGCTCCTCTGCCTCTTCGTGCTAGCCCTCGTGGGACAGGTGTTCAATCTCTGGCTCCAGGCGTTCATGAGCGGTGCCGGCGTGAGAATTACCGACCTGATCGGCATGCGGTTTCGTAAAGTCGACGCCCGGACGATCGTGATGAGCAAGATCCGGGCGGTGAAGGCCGGTTTGTTGGAGATCACGACCAACGACCTGGAGACGCACTATCTGGCCGGCGGACGGGTACAGAACGTCATTTCGTCGCTGATCGCCGCGGATCGTGCCCGCATCGATATGACTTTCAAGACGGCCTGTGCGATTGACCTCGCCGGTCGTGATGTCTTGGAGGCGGTGCACACCTCGGTTAATCCGAAGGTGATTGATTGCCCGAACCCGGCCAGCGGCAAGCAAAGCATCGAGGCGGTCGCCAAGGACGGCATTCAGCTCAAGGCTCGGGCGCGGGTGACGGTGCGAACGAACATCGCGCGCTTGGTCGGCGGTGCCACGGAAGAAACGATCATTGCCCGTGTCGGCGAAGGCATCGTGACCAGTATCGGCTCGGCCGAGAACTACAAAGTGGTGCTCGAAAACCCGGACGTAATCTCCAAACGCGTACTGGAAAAGGGTCTGGACGCAGGTACGGCGTTCGAGATTCTCTCGATCGACATCGCCGATGTGGACGTCGGGGTCAACGTGGGTGCCCAGCTTCAGGCCGATCAGGCTGAAGCCGACAAGCGGCGGTTCCAGGCCGAGGCCGAGAAGCGGGCGGCGATGGCTCGCGCCCGCGAGGCGGAGATGCGCGCATTGGTCGAAGAGAACCGCGCCAAGGTGGTCGAGGCCGAGGCGACCGTACCGCTGGCCATCGCCGAGGCCTTCCGCAGCGGCAACCTGGGCATCATGGATTACTACCGGATCAGGAACATCCAGGCCGACACCGCGATGCGCAGCGCGATCGGCGGCGAAACCAAGCCGCCGGAGCAGAAGAAGTCGTAAGTGTGCTGAGCAAGAGGATCTGAGTGATGTGGCAGCACGTGACGATCGCAGAGGCAGGCAGTAGCTGCTTCTTCTATGTCCTTCTGGTGGTGGTGCTGATCGTCATGGGCTACCTGCGGATGAAGATCGAGCAGGTTGGAGGCGAGCAGCGCAAGGCAGGTCCGAAGCGGCCGGTGCAACGCGGCGTCCCGCAGAGCCGCGTCGAGGAACCCGGCCGTCGGTTGCCGCCCAGGCCACCGGCTCCCGGACGCCCGCTACAGCCGCAACGTCAGGCGCCCCGCCCACCGGCCGTCTGGGAGGCGCCGGCACCTCGCCGCCCTGATCAACCTCAGCCGGTTGCCAGACCGCAACCGTCCCCTCAACGACCGTCGTCACCTACCCCGCGCCCCCCGCAAGAACGACGCGTTGTCGCCGCTGCGATACCGGACCAAGGCGAACCGGCAGCCAAAGAGTTTACCCGGATCGCTTCGAAACCGTTGCCCGTCGTGGCACCCCCGGAGGCGAAGACGTTGGCCGTTCCGGCGGTCGGGGAGTCAGAGCTCCAACCATCGACCAGCGTCGAAGCCAGGCGGCCCTTCGTGCGACTTGTGGGCTTGCCTCTGATAGAGCTTCAGAGGGCGTTTGTCTTCGGCGAGATACTCGCCCCGCCGCTGGCGCTGCGCGAGGAGCAGAAGCTCTTCTGACCTGTTGGATCAGTCTCCGAGCGGCAGGTCTTGGTCGCCGGGGCGACCTCGACACCGCCCTGCCTACCGGGCGATCAGTTCCAGGCCGATGGGCCCGCTGTGGAGACCTGGAAGCGTGAGCTTTATTCTGCCGTCGCCCAGCGGTCCGAGTGCACCCTGGCGTCCCAGCACGTAGCGTACGTGCCACTGGCCGTTGATCTTGGGTAGATGATCCACTTTGATCTGCACGTCGAACGGACCCGGCGTCTCCGATTTGTTCGCCAGGAATACCAACGCGCGATTGGGCATTGTGTAGTTACCGGCGTAGAAGCCTTCGCCGCTGACCAGTTCCTGGGCATACCACGGCCGTGCCTCGATCAGTCGGTCGAAATCGATCGATTCCAGGAGTCGCCAGAGCGGGCGAATGCGTTTCCAGGTCTCGGCGGTGTCGGCCACGTCGCCCCATGCGCCGTTGCCGCTACAGACCTGAATGTCGCTCATGCAGACCGCGGCCATCGCGATGTTGTAGGGATTCTGCGAGGTCTCGCGCATGCCGTACATCTTGAAGGGGGTACCGGTCAGCAGGGCGTTGTAGCTGTTGCGGTAGTCCTCGGGCGGAGCCTCCTGGAATGACTCGCCGATCATGCGGCAGTCGTAAAAGCCCGTGATCAGCATGTCGTGGCTGCCGCCCCATTGCTCCAGACCAAAGCGGGCCTTGTGCCGCTGGAGGACTTTTTTGATCCGGTAGTAGAACCGGTGCTGGATCTCATCGAGCGACAGATCCGCATCCTCCGGGGGAAAAGGGAACAGGCCCGATTTCTGCGAAGCACCCTCCGGGCCGTCCCGGCAAATCGGACCTGTCCCCTTTTCCGGCCTCAGCCGCCCCCACGTCGCGCCACCCAGGCCGCCGTCGGCATAGAAGCCGTCGAGGCCGTATTCGCGGCACCAGTAGTCGGTCATCCAGGGCAGGAACTCCTGCCAGCGGCCGGGAGTGGCGTAAAAGGTGAAGTCCTGCAGGTCCCAGTTCTTCTGATAGTCGTCGAGCGCATCATCAAACCGCAGCAGCGAGCTGCGCCCCGGCACGATCCCGATGTAACCGATCGCGGCCATGCCGAGACGATGCGTTTCTCTCATCGCCCGTTTCATTTCGCGATGGTTGACCAGAAAGCCCTCTCGGTCGCGGAAATCGTTGCTGATCCAGGTGTGGTGCCAGACCATCGCCTCCGTGCCGTTGGCCTTGAATCGTGCCAAGTCGACATTGTCGGGATACTCCTGGAAGCTGGGCATGCGACGCCAGTGCTGGATGGGGCCTTCGGGGTACTTGATGTAGTGAACCATCCGGGTCGTGAAGCCGATGCGATTGAGCGGTTGGGCGGGTAGCCAAAGGGTGGCAAATCGCAGCTTACTACCCTTGATCACCAGGGCCACTTCGCCTTTCCCGCCGGCACGGCTGCCAAGATCGATGTCGGGGGCCAGCGACTTGATCAGCACGCCGGCCTTGGCGTTGTGCTCATAGTACGCACCGCCCTTCATGCCGGAGGCGATGGCCACTGCCATTCCGGCCTCGGACGAGGCCGCTTGCTTGGTCCGAGCGGCAAACTGCGGCGCCAAGCCGACGAATGCCTGGATCTGCTTCGGCTCGACGCCCTCGACCGTCACCGTCCACCACCACACCGTCAAAACCGTGAATCGCGCCGTGACGTGTGCCGTCGCCTTTCGTCCGCTGCCGCTGACCAGGGGCAGGGCCATCCGCAAAGCGAGCGGATCGGCTTGAAAGGCAACTTGCCCATCAGGATCGGCACGGAATGCTTCGCCGTCTTCGGAGGTGACGATCACCTCGGGAAAAGCGCCCTCGATGAGTGTATCGTTGCCGTAAAGCCCGGCCTTGACCACTCCGTGCGGCACACCCCTGTCAGCGGACACCACGGCCGTGGCGCCTGTCGGCGGCCAAGTCCACTTTACACCGTCAGGCGTCACCTCGACCTGGTTGGCCTTGCGGACGTCGCCCTCGTACTCCGCGTCCAGACCCTTGCAGAACTCATGCATGTCGCGCAGGCACGCCTCGCGGCGAGCTTTCTCGGCGCTGGAGATCAACTCATACTGGCTGATGTTGCGGACTGCCACGGTACCGGTCGATCCGAACCCGTATTTGCCGCCGGCAGGGTCGGGGTCTTCGAACTCCAGAAGATTGCTCCAACTCGACAACGGCACCGCGACCCGAAAGCCGAGCCAGATGTCCGGCGCCGCCCGCAACGTGACTCTTGCACCTCGAGCTTCCAGCGACAGCAGATGCCAGCCGCGCGCCAGACGTCTGAACTGAAACTCGCCGATCAGGCAGGCGTTCGATTCCTCCGGCATGGGCGACGAGTGCGACTGCCCGCCGATCATGGACCGGCTGACGGTGATCGACAGGGCCCGGGCGGTCCCCTTGAGCAGGTCCAACTCGATCATCACTTCGCCAAAGGCGTCAGTCGAACGCAGCACGATGATGATCGGCTTGTCTCGTTGCTCGATCTCGAAATAGACAATCTGGTTGCGAAGAGGAACCCCCCCACAGGCTACCGTGTTCGTGATCTCCGTCCAGCTATCGTTCACACGAACCTTCTGCTCAGGCGGACCCTTGAAATCCGCCCGTTCGAATGGCAGACCGAGGTTGTACCAGGCCCGCTTGGCCACCCATTCCATCACGTGCAGTTGCCGGGCCCCGTCCTCCTGGCCGGCGGCGAATCCAAGAACCGGCTCGGGGATCGTTGAAACGCCATCCTCTGCCGGAGCGGGCTTGCGGAACCGTTGCGGGCCGGCGCAGCCGGTCACCAGAACCGGACCGAGGCAAAACAACAGCACCGATGCTAGAATGCTCTTTGAGTTCTTCATGGGCGGTAGAATAATGGCTGCGTCGCGATGTCGCAACTGACCTTGACGAGCCGGCGCGTTTATCCCGCCGGTGGGACACGTGCGCGGAAGACCGCGGGGATAAACCCCGCGGCTCTTCAAGGATCACCGTGCCGAGAATCCTCTTCGGCACTCGCCACAAGGATGCCGAGAAATGCCCGCAAAGTCGGACTCTCAAAACCTGCCCCCCGACCAGAAGCATCAGTTGACCGAGTGGGACCGCCGCTGCGTCTGGCATCCGTTTACGCAGCACTCGCTGTGGAACGTCGCCGAGCCGCTGATCATCGTCGGCGGTGAGGGCGAATATCTGCTCGACGCCGACGGCAATCGTTACATCGACGGTCATTCCAGCCTGTGGTGCAACGTCCACGGACACCGCCGTCCCGAGATCAACGGCGCCATCATCAAGCAGTTGGATCGCATCGCTCATTCGACGCAGCTTGGCTTGGCCTCACCGCCGGCCATCCGTCTGGCAAAGCGCCTGATCGACATCGCTCCGCCGGGCTTGACCAAGGTCTTCTATTCCGACGACGGCTCCACCAGCGTCGAAGTCGCCGCGAAAATGGCCTACGGCTACTGGCACCACAACGGCCGGCCGCAGCGCAGCCGCTTCATCGCCCTGCGAAACGCCTACCACGGCGACACCATCGGAGCGGTCAGCCTCGGCGGCATCGACCTGTTCCATCGTGTTTATTCACCGATGCTGTTCAAGACCGAGTTTGCCCCCTCGCCCTATTGCTACCGCTGCCCTCTGGGCAAGTGCCGGGATACCTGCAATCTGGCCTGCGCCGACGAGATCGGTCGCTTGCTGAGCGAGTATCGGGGGCAGGTTGCGGCGGTGGTGGTTGAGCCGCTCATTCAGTGCGCAGCGGGGATGATCACTGCTCCCCAGGGTCACCTGCGGCGGGTTCGCGAGCTGTGCGACCGGCATGACGTGCTTCTGATCGCCGATGAGGTGGCGACCGGCATGGGCCGCACCGGGCGGATGTTCGCTTGTGAGCACGAGAACGTGGCGCCCGACCTGATGTGCGTTTCCAAGGGGCTTACGGGCGGCTACCTGCCGCTGGCAGCGACGCTGGCGAGCGAACGGATCTACGAGGCGTTCCTTGGGCCGATCGACAGCGGCCGGACCTTCTACCACGGCCATACCTTCACCGGCAACCCGCTCGGTTGCGTGGCCGCTTTGGCGAACCTCGATATCTTCGAGTCCGACCGGACGCTGGAACAACTGCCCCCCAAGATCGAGCGACTCGCCGAGCATCTCCGGCGGCTGGCCGACAACCCCCATGTCGGCGATGTGCGCCAATGTGGCATGATCGCGGGCATTGAGCTGGTCAAGGACAAGTCCACCCGCGAGCAGTATCCCTATGGCATGCAAGTCGGCGCTCAGGTGTGCGCCCACGCCCGCCAATACGGAGTCATCATCCGTCCGCTGGCTGATGTGATTGTCATCATGCCCCCGCTGGTCATCTCCGCCGAGAACATCGACCACCTGATGAATACCGTTGAGAGGTGCATCACGGAGGTCGTGCCTCGTGTTCAAACGGGCGTTGGCGACGGGTTGGAGTGAGGGCGATTGGAGTTCTCCCTGGTCAGGTCGCAGTGGTCGGTTCAACCCCCGTCCACTGACAACTGACTACTGAAAACTGGCCACTTGCCCATTATAATGCCGCCCATGGCTCTGAACTTGACGCCGGACTACTTCGAGGCGGATCGCAAGTACCGCCAGGCGCGGACGCCGGCCGAGAAGCTGGCCGCCCTGGAGGAGATGCTCCGCACCATCCCCAAGCACAAGGCCAGCGAAAAGAAGCAGGCAGATCTCAAACGTCGCATCAGCGAGCTGCGTCAGGGTGAGCTGCAGAGAGCCAGAAAAAGCACGGGGGTCGATCCTTACCACATCGAGCGGCAGGGTGCCGGCCAGGCGATTCTCATCGGTCCTCCCAACAGCGGCAAATCCTCGATTGTTGGGACCCTGACGAAGGCGCCGGTTAAGATTACCGACTTTCCTTACGGCACGCCGATCCCGGTCCCGGGTATGGCCCACTTTGAAGATGTGCCGATCGAACTGGTGGACATGCCGCCGGTGACGCCCGATCACCTTCCGGGCGGCCTCGTCAATGCCATTCGCAACGCTGATGCGGCGCTGATGGTGGTTGATCTGACGGCCGAAAGCGTTCTGGAAGATATCGACGGCCTGCTGGCCGCGCTGGCCGCTAAGGAAATCGAGTTCGGCCGGTCGGAGGCCGATGGCGAGGAGGAGATGCGCGTCGGTCCGCACGGTATCATCCTGTGCAACAAGATGGACATGCCCGGGGCGGTCGATACGTTTCAGATGCTCAAGGAACTCCGTCCGGCCGAGCCGGAGATGATGATGGTTTCAGGCCGCACGGGCGAAAACCTTGATGTCCTGATGCGGAAGCTCTTCGGTCTGCTGGACGTCATTCGGATCTACTCCAAGGAGCCCGGTCGACCCGTGGACCGCGACAGGCCTTTCATTCTGCCGGCCGGCAGCACCGTGGAAGAGCTCGCCAGGCACATTCACAAGGATCTGGCCGCCAACCTGAAATATGCCCGCGTCTGGGGCGAGCATACCTACGACGGCCAGCAGGTCCACGGGCGATACACCCTCCACGACCGGGATATTGTCGAAATTCACGCGTGAGAGAACGGAGAGCACCCGGATTCCGCGGCAACGCCGCTTGTTTGCGCGTCAATGGGAATCCGGTCGATACGAACCGGGCTGGTGTTCCAGATCCGCTGTGCGTACTCATTGACCGAGCGGTCGCTGGAGAACTTGCCCATGTTCGCTACGTTAAGAATGGCCTTGCGGGTCCATGCTGCCGGATCCCGCCAGAGGGCATCCACCCGCCGCTGGGCTTCCGCATAGGACTCGATGTCGGCGAGCAACATGTAGCGATCGCCTTCGGACGTGAGCCAATCGCGGACCTGCTTGAAAAGATGCGGCTGTTCAGGATTGAACTCGCCGTCGGCGACGCCGTCCAGGGCCTGTCGGACCGCGGGGTTGGAGTGGTAGACCTCCCAAGGGTTATACCGGGGTCGAAGCTCGGCCACCTCTTCGGCCGTCAGCCCGAAGAGGAAGAAGTTCTCGGCCCCGACGGCCTCGCGAATCTCAATGTTGGCTCCATCCAGCGTACCGATGGTCAGTGCGCCGTTGAGGGCGAACTTCATGTTACCCGTGCCCGAGGCCTCCATACCCGCCGTCGAGATCTGCTCGGACAGGTCGGCTGCCGGAACCATGATCTCCGCCACGGACACACAGTAATCGGGCACGAAGACCACGCGAAGCCGGCCGTCGAGCCGCTTGTCTGCGTTGATCGTCCGGGCCACGTCGTGGATCAGCTTAATGATCAGTTTGGCACGGTGGTAAGAAGGCGCCGCCTTGGCCGCGAAGATGAAAGCCCGAGGAACCCGCGCTTGCGGTCTGGACAGCATCTCGTGATAAAGCATGACCACGTGCAGGATGTTGAGCAGTTGACGCTTGTACTCGTGCAACCGTTTGGACTGGACGTCGAAGAGCGAATCGACCAGCAAGTTCACGCCCGCCGTCCGCAAGACGTGCTCGCAGAGCCTGCGTTTGTTTGCCTGTTTGACTTGCCGGAACTCGTCCTGGAATTCGGGATCGTCGGCATACCGTGTGAGTCCCTTGAGCTGATTGAGATCACAGACCCAGTCCTCGCCCAGACGCCGGGTGATGGCCGCGGCGAGACCGGGATTGGCCGCTTTCAGCCACCGGCGCGGGGTGATTCCATTGGTCACGTTCGTGAAACGGTCAGGCCACAGCTCGGCGAAATCCGGCACGAGCGTCTGGCGGATAAGACGGCTGTGCAGCTCGGCCACGCCATTGACGGTATGGCTGCCGACGATAGCCAAATGTGCCATGCGGATGGAACGCGGGTTATCCTCCTGGATCAGCGACATGCGTCGCTTGCGGCCGTCGTCACCCGGCCAGCGCCGATCAACCTGCTCCAGAAACCGTTTGTTGATCTCGTAGATGATCTGGAGGTGGCGGGGCAGCCACTGTTCGAACATCCACACCGGCCAGGTTTCGAGGGCCTCGGGTAGGAGCGTATGGTTGGTATAGGCGAAGATGGCCTGGGTCATCTCCCACGCCCGGTCCCAATCGAGGCCCCGATCATCGACCAGAATGCGCATCATCTCCGCAATCGCGATCGACGGGTGAGTATCATTCAGGTGGATCGCCACCTTGTTGGGTAGATCATCGATGGTATCGTGGTCGCGGTCGTATCGCCGCAGAATGTCGGCCAGCGTACAGGCCACGAAGAAGTACTGCTGGACCAGTCGCAGGTGCCGGCCTCTCTGTGTCTGGTCGGCCGGGTAGAGTACCTTCGAGATCGTTTCGTTCATGACTTTTTCGCGAACCGCCTCGAGATACCCGCCTTGATTGAAGGCTTCGAGGTTGAGCATTTCGGACGCGCTTGAGGCCCACAGTCGCAGGATGTTCACGGCTCGCCCGCCATAGCCGACCATGGGAATGTCGTACGGTATGCCGACGACGGTGTGGTATCCCACCCACGCCGGCCGATATCGCCCCTGCGAATCCGTGCGGTGCTCGACGTGCCCCCGGAGTCGCACGATGGTCGCGAACTCGGGCCGCATCAGTTCCCACGGCGTGCCGAAGCGCAACCAGTACTCCGGTCTTTCAACTTGCCAGCCGTTCTCGATCTCCTGGTGGAACATCCCGTGTTCGTAGCGAATGCTGTAGCCATACACCGGATAACCCTGAGACGCGGCCGAATCCATGTAGCAGGCGGCCAGGCGCCCCAGACCACCGTTGCCCAGGCCGGCGTCCGGCTCAACGTCGAAGATGTGATCGAAATCGCTGTCTTCGGAAACGACGCTGCAGCACTCACCATACAGGCCCAGATTGACCAGATTGTTGCGCAGGAGCCGACCGAGCAGGAACTCGAGCGACAGGTAGTACACTCGTTTCACGTCCTGCTTGGCGTATGCGGCCTGCGTCTGGATCATCCGCTCGACGGCCAAGTCCCGGACCGCCAGCGCGAGACTGACGTACTTGTCGTGGGGTGTCGCCCCTTCCCAGTGCTTGCCTTGGCTCAGTCTGAGGTGCTGCAAGGCCCGGTCGATCAGCTTGCTACGACCGGCGATTCGCTCTTGACCCTGTTGAATGGCCGCTGCGACTTTGATTTGGAGTTTCCGCGTGGACACCTGCTGCCCCATAATGAGCTCCTGATCCGACGTTCCGGGTTCTCAAGACAGAGGCCTGCCTCGGCTCCTGAGGCTGCCGCCAGGGTAGGCTTGACTGAGTTGTCTGAAACCTAAGTCTACATGATGTCGTCATCCCTGGAAAGATGCCGGAAACCGCGCGCTCCGGCGTGACGGATCATCGCCAGGACAGAAAACGACCGAAACGCATCCGTATTGCCCGACAAGACAATTGTAACGGCTATGCCCGCGGCGTATATTGAGCGGCTGACTGAACCGGCGCGGATCAGTGAGTGGAGGAACTGGCAGGGATGCCAAAAAACTGGACAATCATCCCGGCATGGCCAGAGTGTGCCGCGGCTGCGAGGCGACTGGGCATTCATCCCCTGCTGGCCCAGGTGCTGCACAACCGCGGCGTGGCCGATCCCGATGCGGCACGACTTTTTCTCAACCCGGAATTGAAGTGCCTGCTGGCGCCGGAGACTCTTCCCGGGGCAGTCGAAGCTGCCACTATCATCGCCCGCAAGATTCGCGAGCGGCGACCCATCGTCATTTACGGCGACTATGACGTCGACGGCATCACGGCAACGGCCATTCTCTGGCACCTGCTGACGCTGGCCGGGGCTCGGGTCTGTTTCTACGTGCCCAATCGGCTGGAGGAAGGATATGGGGTCAACGCCGAGGCGCTGCGACAGATCCGACAAGACGGGGCCGATACGGTGATCACCGTGGACTGTGGTATCACTGCGGTGAAAGAAGCAGAGATTGCCCGTGAGATCGGCCTGACGCTGATCATTACCGACCATCATTCGCCCGGCGCGACGCTGCCCGAGGCCGACGCCATCGTCCACCCAACCGCCGCCGGGGCTTACGCGAACCCGGACATCTGCGGGGCCGGAGTGGCGTTCAAGCTGGCCTGGGCGGTGGCACGCATGCTTTCCCAATCGGAGCGGGTTAAGCCCGAGTTCCGCAAGTTTCTCATCGACGCGACCAGTCTTGCGGCGCTGGGAACTATCGCCGACGTCGTGCCGCTGAGCGGCGAGAACCGCATTCTGGCCCGATTCGGTCTGCTGGGTGTGAACGATACGCGGCTCATCGGCCTGCGGGCCCTGATTGAATCAGCCCGGCTCTCGGACCAGAAGATCGACAGCGAACACGTGGGCTTCTGGCTGGCACCGCGACTCAATGCCGCGGGGCGCATGGGCCACGCTCGAATGGCCGTCGAGCTGCTGACCCTGGCTGACGCCCCGCGTGCCCGAGAGATTGCCGCCTACCTGGAAAGCCAGAACCGCGGGCGGCAGGCAGTCGAACGACAGATCCTCAAGGAAGCGTGCGGGATGATTGACGCCGGCAACCTGGCCGGAGACGCCCGCCGGGCGATCGTCCTGGCCTGCGAAAAGTGGCACGCGGGCGTGATCGGCATCGTCGCCTCGCGCATCGTGGATCGATATTGCCGCCCGACGGTGTTGATCTCGCTGGAAAACGGTCAGGGACAGGGCTCGGCCCGCAGCATCCGAAACTTCAAGATGCACCAGGCGTTGGCCGAGTGCTCGGATCACCTGGAGGCGTTCGGCGGACACGCCATGGCCGCCGGCCTGCGCATTCGGCATGAAAACATCGAATCATTCACCGAAAGATTTGTTGAGCTGGCCAACCGGACATTGACGTGCAAGGATCTCGAACCCTCGCTGAGGCTGGATGCCGAGATCGGGCTGAACGACCTGCCGGATGCTCTGGTCCACGAGTTGCAGAGGCTCCAGCCTTTTGGCGTGGGCAACCCCAAACCGAAGTTCGCATCGGGCATCCTGCAACTCGCGGGCGAGCCGCGGCTGGTGGGCAAGAACGGTCAGCACTTGCAGTTCGCACTGACGGATGGTCGGATCACGCGCAAGGCCATTGCGTTCAACCAGAAGGATGCGCTCCGGCCTTTGCTCGACCACCGTCGTTGCAGGGTGGCCTTCGAACCTATTCTCGACACGTACAACGGGCGAACGTCGGTCAAGCTGCAAGTCATTGACATGGCATTTCCGGAATGACGCGGCGAAGGCAGGTCTCCGCGTGAGCACGCTGCTGATCTTGAGTCGCAGACCGGAGAGTCCGATTTGAAATCTCAAATCTCACATCTCAGATTGCGCAGTCCTGGGCCTGGGCAAGACGAAGGATGAAAGCGGGGCAGACAACCCCCACATGACGGTCTCTTGTTTCGTTTCATCCCTATCCCTCATTCTTCATCCTTTTCTGAACCCTCAACTCATGCCTTGAAGTATCGCGCCTCGGGGTGATGGGCGATGATCGCCGAAACGGACTGTTCAGGAACCATCTGCAATTGTTCGGTCAGCCGGACGCCGATGCGCTCCGGGTGGAGAATCCGCCAGAGTTTGACTTGGTCCTCGAGGTTCGGGCACGCGGGGTATCCGAAGCTGTAGCGACTCCCCTGGTAGCCTTGTTGAAGGAGCTTGCGCAACTCAGGGGCATCCCGACCGGCGATGCCCAGTTCAACCCGGACTCGCTTGTGGGTCCATTCGGCCAGTGATTCGGCCCCTTCGACGCTCAGGCCGTGCAAGTAGAGATAGTCGGTGTATCGCCCCGCTTCGAACCATTCGCGAGCGACCTCGCTGGCGTGCGGGCCCATGGTCACGACCGACATGCCGATCACGTCGTATTGCCCCGTTGACTTCGGCCGCCAGAAATCGGAGAGACACCACCAGGGGGGCTTCTGCTGGCGCGGGAAATCGAACCGGACCAACTCGCGATCTCGATCTTGCGGGTCGTAGATGATCAACGAGTTGCCCTCGCTCTGGCAGGGCCAGTAGCCGTAGATCACCTTGGGTTGAAGGATGTTCTCGGCGTTGCAGCGAGCCACCAGGTCGCGATAGATCGGCCGCACGGTTTCGTCGAGAAAGCGGTCGAATTCCTCCTGCGGACGGCCGCGCTTCTTGAATTGCCACTGGCTCTGGAAAAGCATGAATTCGTTGATGAACGACAAGGCCTCGGTCAGCGGGATGTTCTCGATGACCTGCGCCCCCCAGAACGGCGGGGTGGGGATGGAAACATCGGTCGCAATGCCGCTCCGCTCGATGCGATCGTCTCGGAGGACCGCCGGGCGCGGAGTCGATGAGCGGGCACAGCCCGACCCCATTTCGTACTCGCCGGGATCGGAACCTCCCGCCGTCTGTACGGGAATCGATTGCACCCCCTGCTCGCAGATTCGCCGCATCAGGCCCAACCCCTCGAACGCGTCCTTGGCATAGAACAACGAGCCTCGATAAAGGGGACGCAGCTCTCTTTCGACGTAGGACCGGGTCAGCGCCGCCCCGCCGAGAATCACCGTCGGCGTCAGCCCGCGTTCGTTAAGCACCAGCAGGTTGTCGCGCATCACAAGAGTGCTCTTGACCAGCAGGCCGGACATGCCGATGACCTGGGCCTTGTGCTCCTGCCAGGCGTCGATCATCGCTTTGATCGGCACCTTGATGCCCAGATTGTGAACCTTGAAGCCGTTGTTGGTCAGCAGAATGTCCACCAGATTCTTGCCGATGTCGTGGACGTCGCCTTTAACCGTCGCCAACACGATCGAGCCCCTGCCGGTCGCATCGGTACGTTCCATGAACGGCTCGAGATGAGCAACGGCGGTCTTCATCGTCTCGGCCGACTGAAGCACGAACGGAAGCTGCATCTGCCCCTCGCCGAACAGCTCGCCGACAGCCTTCATGCCCGGTAGTAGCAGCTCATTGATGATCTGCAGAGGTTTGTAGGTTTTCATCGCCTCATCGAGATCATCCGTCAGACCGGTGCGGTCGCCGTCGATGATCCGCTGTTTAAGCCGCTCCTCGATGGTGGCTGGCGGGCGTGCGGCGGCTTCGGGCCGACTGACGGCATCGTCGCCGAACTGAGCCAGAAGATCGGCCAGAGGGTCATACCCCTCCTGGCGATCGTCGAAGATCAGTCTGCGGGCGATCTCGCGAAGCTTCGGGTCGATCTTGTAGAGCGGCTGGAAGCCGCCGGCGTGGACGATGGCCGCGTCGAGCCCCCGCTCACGAGCATAGTGCAGGAAAACACTGTTCAGCACCTGCCGAGCCGCCGGCTTGATGCCGAAGCTGATATTGCTGACGCCCAGAACCGTGTGACAATCGGGCAGTTCCTGCTTGATGCGGCGAAGGGCTTCAAGCGTTTCGAGGCCGAGTCGGCGGTCCTCGGCGTTGCCGGTACAAATAGTGAAGGTCAGCGGATCGAACAGGAGGTCGCTGGACCGCAGCCCGTACTTACCGGTCGCCAGATCGTGCAGGCGGCGCGCAATCCCGACCTTGCGGTCCGCCGTCTTGGCCATGCCTTCCTCGTCGATGGCCAACGCGACCACCGCCGCCCCATACTTCCGGCAAATGGGCAGAATCTCGGCGCAGCGCTTCTCGCCGTCTTCAAGGTTGACGCTATTGACGATACATCGGCCGCCAACCAGTCTCAGGGCCGCCTCGATGACCGAAGCCTCGGTCGAGTCGATCATTAGTGGCACGGGCACCTCGGTGGCCAAGCGGGCAATCAACCGGGTCATATCCGCCATCTCGTCGCGGCCGACGTAGGCGGTGCACACATCGATCATATGACTGCCGGCCCGAACCTGGTCCTTGGCCATCTCTACCATGCCGTCGAAGTCCTCGGCGGCCAGCATTTCACGGAACTTCTTCGAGCCGTTGGCGTTGGTTCGCTCGCCGATGATCAGAAAACTGTTGTCTTGGCGAATGGTGATGCTCTGGTAGAGACTGGAGACGCTGGGCTCAAATCGGGGACTCCGCGGCGCAGGCCTGCGCCCTTTCATAGCCTTGACCACCTGAGCCATGTGCTCGGGCGTCGTCCCGCAGCAGCCGCCGACCATGTTGACCCCATCCTGCTCGACGAATTCAACCAGCCGGCGGGTGAGGTCCTCGGGCGACAGGGGGTATCTCGGCTTCCCATCCACCAACTCGGGCAGGCCGGCGTTGGGCACGACGCTGATCCGGCGCGTGCAGTGTTCGCTGAGATAGCGGATATGTTCGCTCATCTGTTCGGGGCCGGTTGCGCAGTTGAGGCCGATGACTTCGATCTGCGGATAGGCATCGAGCACCGTCAGGGCGGCGCCGATGTCACAGCCGACCAGCATGGTGCCGGTGGTTTCCATGGTGACCTGGACCATGACCGGCACGCGACGGCCGCATTCGGCGAAGACTATCTCCGCGGCCGCCAGTCCGGCCTTGGCCTGCAGGATGTCCTGACACGTTTCGAAAAGGAGTGCGTCGACGCCCTCGTCCATCAGCCCGCGGATCTGCTCGGCGTAGCTGTCCTCGAGCTCGTCGAAGGTGACTTGTCGAAGCGAGGGCAGTTTCGTGCCCGGGCCGATCGAGCCGATGACGAATCGCGGATGATCGGGGGCGCTGAAGCGGCGGCAGGCCTCACGGGCGATCCGGACGGCCGCGCGGTTCAATTCGCGAGTCTGCCCGGCGAGTCCGAACTCGGCCAGAACGATCTTGTTGGCTCCGAAGGTGTTGGTCTCAACGGCGTCGCAGCCGACTCCGAGGAATCGCGCGTGGATCTCGCATACTACGTCCGGACGCGTCAGGCAGAGAATCTCGGTGCAGTTTTCCAAGCCGCGGTAGTCAGACAACGGCAGGTCGAACGCATGGACGCTGGTTCCCATCGCCCCGTCGAGGACCATGATGCGTTCATCGAGTGCCCGTAAGAAAGCCGAATCCATACTCGCTCCGTCAGGCCGATCGCCAACTGGGGATCGTAGTCCTCGTGGCCTCGGTCGGCAATCGGCCGGCAACCACGTGATTATCGACCAAAACGCGGATAGGATACCGGCCCATAGAAGGAATTCGACCAGTGGGTGTGCGTACCATATCCCTGACGGAGGATTGGGATCTTACCGGTCCCGATGGGCTCGAAGCCCTTGGCACACCGGGTCGGCAGAGAAGCAGAGGAGAAGTGCCGTGGCCAAGACATGGAAAGCCGGTGTTATCGGTTGTGGATCGGTTGCTCAACATCTTCATCTGCCCGGGTACATGCGGACGCCGGGCGTCGAGCTGGTCGCTGCCTGCGACCCGGAGCCGGCGCGACACAAGGAGGTGCGACAAATCAAGAAGAACCTGCACCTGTACCGCGATTACCGGGAGATGCTCGCCCGTGAGGAACTGGACGTGATCTCGGTGGCCAGCCCGAACAGATTTCATGCCGAGCATGCCGTTGCGGCCCTCGAACACGGCGCCCACGTCCTGCTGGAAAAGCCTGCGGCCCTGAGCATGAGGGAAATCGCGGCCATCAGAAAGGCCTTGGCCAAGAGCGGCCGACAGTTGATCGTGGGCTTTTCGCAGCGGTTCAGCCGCGGCAACCGGAAGCTCAATGCCCTGGTTCGCGGCGGGGTCATCGGCGAGCCTTACATGATCCGGATCCGCTTTGCCCACTCTGGCCCGTACCCCGGCTGGGCCAAGGACCCCTGGTTTTATAGTCCCGTCAAGGCCGGCGGCGGGGCTCTGCTGGACATGGGCATCCATGCGATCGACCAGGCTCAATGGCACATCGGACCGGTGAGAAGCGTCCAGGCCCACACCGCCACGCTGCGCAAGAAAATCAAGGTGGAGGACAACGCGGTGCTGCTGCTCGAATTCGCCGGCGGCAAAGCCCTGGGTTACATCGAGGTAGGGTGGACCAGCCCGTCGGGCTTCAACGGCATCGAGGTGATGGGCGACGAAGGCTGCATTATCACCGACTACACCGGCGTCATGCGCTTGACGACGGGAAAGGTGACGCCGGACACCAAGGCCCGGCTCAAGCTGAAGACCCGAGTGATCGACAAGGCGCCCACCACCGGCGGCTGGTCGGTTGAAATCCAGGAAGTGGTCAAGGCTTTTCGGCGAAACAGCAACCTCGGCAGCGGCATCGACGCCGGCGGCTCGGCCCTGGCAGTGGCCCTCGCCGCCTACGAGTCCTCGCGGACCGGAAAGCGCGCCAAGGTAGCAAGCATCAGGTAGCCTTCCCCCTCAACCAGGCCGCCCTTCCCCCCTTGGCAAGGGGGGACAAAGGGGGGTTCTGCTCGACCGAGAATCCCTTCTTGGTCGCACCTTGGCGCAATCCCTCACCGCGAGTGAGGGCGAAAGAGGCTCGGCCCAGGCACGTCCTGAGCCTGAACCGACCGAATCATCGAATCTCAACCCGATCGCCGACCAGCCTGAGGCGTCCTTCGGCATACAACCGGATCGCCTCCGGATATGCCAGGATTTCCTGCTCGAAAACGCGAGCAGCAAGCGTATCGGCATCATCGCCGGGCAGGACGGCGACCTTGCGCTGCAGGATAATCGGCCCGGCATCGTATTCGTTGTTGGCGAAGTGGACGGTGCAGCCACTCTCCTTGTCGCCGCTGGCCAGCACCGCCTCGTGGACGTGATGCCCGTAGAAGCCTTTGCCGCCGTGCTTGGGCAGCAGGGCCGGGTGGATGTTCATCACCCGCCCGAGCCAGCGGTCTGGGATCCGCCAGTAGCAGGTCCAGCCTGCCTGGCAAGCTAACTGCACGTCATGAGCTTCCAGGGCTTCGACGACCAGTCGGCTGAACTCGGCCTCGTCGGGGTGCTCTTTCTTTCGGATGACAACCACCGGCAGGCCGGCGGCCCGTGCCCGCTCGACGCCCTTGACGTCCGGCAGCGACGAAATCACCACCGCGACCTCGGCCGGCAGTTGTCCTGCCTTGATCAGCTCGATGAAGTTCTGCAGCGTCCGCCCGCTGCCGGAGATCAGAACGCCGAGTCTCAGTTTCTGGTTTGCGTTGCCCATATCATCGTACCCTTGGTATTCCCTGACCCGACAGAGGGCACTGAAACATCGTTAACCACGTGCTTGTCGCGAGTACGCATTCTCCCACCGGCAGTCATCGTACTCGCCTCTCGACACCATCACCACTGCATCGTCGGCGTAGTCGCCGTTCATCCAATTGTGCCCTGCCTTGCCGGAGGTTGCCAGATGCTCGATCTTCTCTACAACCTCGAGCCACCCATCTTCCGAATACTGCCAATCGAAGCAAAGTAGTCCACCCGCGTTTTCCCGCAAGCGCAAAACCAGGTCTTGCCCGACGGGGTGCGCTGTCAGTTGCAGGCCTCCTTGCGCGGTAACAAATGGCAGAGCGTGTATGGGGATCGGTTGACTCGCTGGGTCTTCCAGGACGCGCAACCTCTTCGCCAGGACCAGCAGGTCGGCCGCCTCTCCGGTGATGAGGATGGTGTCCTCGCCCAGGAACTCACGAAAGTAGGCCATCCGAAGCATGCTGCTGAGCCCCGCTCTTGTTCGCAATCCCAATCAACTGCCGGCCACGAAGCATGGAGTCAACAGGCACGATCAAATCGGTGTCGGCGCCGATCATGATCGGCCCTGGCGAATCGCCCTCTGCAAAAAGGCATCAGTTAGCGGCTTGCCCCGCGTACCTGCCACTTCCTGATTTCTTCCAGCGTGGGCCGTTTCGTTTCATCTCGCAGGGCCGATTTCAGAATGGCAGTGGCCTCCTGGTTCAGACTCCGGCGGGTGCGGGCCGCACGGCGCTTAAGCCTGGTGTGGACCTCGGGCGGGACGTTCTTGAGCAACAATCCAGCCATGACCTGAGTCTCCGATACCGTTTTGGTATCACCATTGTATCGCTCGGGAGAAAGCGGAACACCGGGTCCCGCAGACCTACCCTGCCGTCTCGATCTCGAGCTCCACCGCCATGCCCTCGATTTCGCCCGTGTGTTTGGCTGTTACGAGCGACGGATCGAGCCTCAGATCAACCGCCAGCGTCTCATGGCGGATGTATTCGTCATGAGCCTTGATCGCCTCGGCCAGCGGGCCGGTCGCATTGATCCGCAGCCGGATGCGAGCCTGGTAGTCCAGGTTCTCGGCCTTGCGGGCGGTCTGGATCAGGTGGACCACGTCGCGGGCTAGGCCCTCGGCCTTGAGTTCCTCTGTCAGCTCGGTGCTGAGTACTACCACCGCCGTGCGGCCCTGGGCGGCCACCCATCCCGACTTGGCCTTGAGAGCCACCTGCACATCATCCGGAGTCAGCTCCACCGTCTGTCCGGCGACATCCAGCGAGACCTTGCCCGTTTCATCGAGCTTGCGGCGCAAGGCGGCCGCATCCGCCGTGGCCAGCGCCTTCTGAATCTGCGGAGCCAGCTTGCCAAACTTGGGGCCGATGGACTTGAAATTCGGTTTGACTTCGTAGGTGACGTACTGGTCGGCGTTCGTGGCGAACTCGATCCGCTTCACGTTCAGTTCATCGGCGATCAACGGTAGATGCCCTTCGAGCCACTGCCGGTGCGAGGGATCGGCCAGCACCACCTCGACCACGGCCAGCGGCTGGCGAACCTTGATCTTCGCGTCCATGCGGGCCGATCGGCCGAGCGAGGCGATCTCGCGGACAACCGCCATCTCTTCCAGCAGCGACCTGTCGATCGCCTCCTCATCGGGCACCGGGTAATCGCACAGGTGTACGCTTTCCGGAGCATCCGCGAACTGCGATCGAACGAGATTCTGATAGAGAGACTCGGCAAAAAAGGGCACGAACGGGGCAATCACTTTGCTCAGTTCGCTCAGGCACGTCCACAGTGTTTGATACGCGGCGTTCTTGTCGGCGTCCATCCCGCTGCGCCAGAACCGGTCGCGCGAGCGGCGGACGTACCAGTTGCTCAGACCGTCAACGAAATCCACCAGCCGCCGGCATGCGGGGTAGTTTTCGTAGCGATCCATCGAGGCCCGGACGTCGGCGATCGTCTGATGGAGCTCGGCCATGATCCAGCGATCCAACTCGCTCAGTGTGGGACCGGCGTTCCGCCGGCCCGATTGACAGGCTGAAAACCGGCGGGCCGGAAGCCCGCTTTGCACCGGAGACCACTTGTCGATATTCGCGTAGATCACGAAGAAGCTGTAGACGTTGTACAGCTTGATGAGAAACTCGCGCTGATCGGTGGCGATGGACTCCTCCTTGAAGCGCGCGCCGGTCCAGGGGGCCTGACCGCTGAGCATCGACCACCGCATGGCGTCGGCCCCTTCGCGATCGAAGATATACGTCGGCTCCTTGTAATTCCGCTTGCTCTTGGAGAGCTTTTTGCCGTCCTCGCCGCAGACCAGGCCGAGCACGATGCAGTTGCGGAAGGGGTGAGGATACGGCTGAGCACTGAGTGCTGAGTGCTGGGTGCTACTCTTCTCCCCAAACAACATCGTGCTGATCGCCAGCAGGGTGTAGAACCACCCGCGGGTCTGATCGATGGCCTCGCTGATGAAGTCGGCCGGGAACCGCTGCTTGAACAACTCGACGCTGCCCGGCTTGTGGGGATAACCCCACTGGGCAAAGGGCATCGCCCCGCTGTCGAACCAGCAGTCGATCACCTCGGGCACGCGGCGCATCCGGGCTCCCGGAGCAAAAGGCGAAGCGTAGGTGATGGCGTCGATATACGGCTTATGCACCTTGAGGTCGTCGATGAGCCCCGGGTTGGCGGCCTTGGCCTTTTCCCAGACGTCCATGCCGCTGACGCCGGGCTTGGCGGTCAATTCGGCATATGAGGCGATCGCCTCCTGCTTGCCCGTCTTCTCGCACTCCCAGATCGGCAACGGCGTGCCCCAGAAACGTTCGCGGGACAGGGCCCAGTCAACGTTGTTTTCCAGGAAGTCTCCGAACCGCCCGTCGCGGATGTGCTCGGGCAGCCAGTTGATCTTCCGGTTGTTGGCCAGAAAGGCATCGCGGAAATCGGTTGTCCGAATGAACCAGCTCTTGCGGGCGTACTGGATCAGCGGATCGTCTTCCGCTCGCCAGCAAAACGGGTAGTCGTGGCGATATTGCTCGCGTTTAAGCAGCAGTCCCTTGTCCTTGAGCCAACGAATGATATCCGCGTCGGCTTCCTTGCAGAATCGTCCGGCGAAGTCCGTCGCCTCGGGCGTGAACTTGCCGTCCGGGGCAATCAATTGCAGGAAGCCCAAGCCCTTTTCGCGACCGATGCGGTAATCGTCTTCGCCGAACGCCGGGGCGATGTGCACGATGCCCGTACCCGTGTCGAGCGTCACAAAGTCGGCCGTGATCACCTCGTACGCTTTGCCCCCTTCCGGGCGGGCATAAGAGAACAACGGCTCATACTCGATGCCGACCAACTCGGAGCCCTTCACGACCTTGATAGTGCGCAAATCCTTCTCAACGTCGACTGGCAAACCCTTGAAAACAGATGGAATAAGGGCCTTGGCCAGGATGAACTCCTCATCTTCGACCGAGACATGGGCGTATTCCACGTCGGGATGCACAGCCAAGGCAACGTTGCTCGGCAACGTCCAGGGCGTGGTCGTCCAGGCCAGCAGGCTGGTCTTCGGCCGACCTTTGATTCGGAAGCGGACGGTGATCGAAGGGTCGTCCACCGCGCGATAGCCCTGCCCGACCTCGGCCGACGACAAAGCCGTCCCGCCCTGAGGCCACCACCAGACGATCTTGTGGCCCTGGTAGAGCAGCCCTCTGTCGAACAGCGTCTTGAGCGCCCACCAGACGCTTTCGACATAGGACTGATGGTAGGTAACGTAGGCTTCTTCAAGATTGATCCAGAAGCCCAAGCGCCGCGTCAGATCCTCCCACTCCTTGGTGTAGCGGAACACGCTCTGCTGGCAGAGGTGGATGAACTTTTCGATGCCGTACGCCTCGATATCTTGCTTGGTGTGGATGCCGAGTCCCTTGCAGACCTCGGCCTCAACCGGCAGGCCGTGCGTGTCCCATCCGGCCTTCCGGTGACAGTAGTGACCAGTCATGGTCTTGTACCGGGGGAAGACGTCCTTGATGATCCGCGTCAGGCAGTGCCCCGGGTGTGGCAACCCGTTGGCCGTCGGCGGCCCTTCGTAAAACACGAACGATGGGCGGCCTTCACGCTGCTTCAGCGATTTCTCGTAAATGCCCGCCTCATCCCAGAACCGCGATACCTCAGCCTCAGCTTTTGGAAAATCGAATTGTGTCGGTACTTCCTTAAACATAAGTGCTTATGCCTTCAGCAGTTGCAAATCGCTCCCCCGCGGCTGTCATGCCCAAGGCCGGCAACGCCAAGTCTGCACCCGGCCGGGGTGCTCGAGTTCGGAAAGGGTGTATGTTAGACAGAATGCTCCCGACTGCCAACGGAGCGACGGCCAACTGGCAGACACAGAATACCTGCTGCCCGAACGCCATCCCGCCAAGCCTAAGAGGCATCGAGGAGTTGCGGTTGTCTACCTCTCCTTCGGTGTCGACGCCTGCATCCAGAAGAAGAGATAGTAGATCTCGCTGGCAAACTCGTAGCTTCCGGGACCGCGATCCCGGTCTTTCCGAATCGCCCCGAGTTCCTCCATTCTACGCAGGAAGTTATCGAACACCTTGGCCTCCGTGGGTGTCAATCGGGCAACCGCGTCCTTGCGGGTGAATCGATGCTCAAACGGTTCCTTGGCAATCTTGCGCAGGATCCCCTGATACTTTTCGCTACGGATCGCGGCGGTTACCTTAGGTTCGACGTACTTTGCCCCGATGACCTCGGCGCCACGGATGATTCCTTCGAGGGCGTCATTCAGGTCAATGTGATTGTCCGCATCGGTCTTGAAGACAGCATCGCCCAACTCATGCATGAAAACAGGGTAACCGCCGGAGTACCTGGCGAGGAGGTCGAGAACGTCCTCGTCGACCTCAGCGTTAACCTTGGAGAATGCTCGCCTGAAGAAATCGATCGTTTCCGGCTGGTCGAAGCGACGGATCTCAACGATCTCGAAAACGCGGTCGAGCGAGGGTTGAACATTCACAAGCTGCCGTCGTCGTTCCGGGAGGCCCACGAGCACAAGCGTCAGCGGAAAGGCGCTCGCCGTGGTCGCGAACTCATCGACCAAGCTCTTGAGCCAGTTGGCAAATGGAGGGGCGGAGGCCAGGCCGTTAATGTCATCAAGAATAAGCAGGATACCTTCCCGCTCCTCGCCGAATTTGTTCAGGAGGTTCTTCATGGTCGGAATGAAGTCGCTGACCGCCCGGTTGAGTATTTGTCCGGAAGCGGAGAACTCAACAGACATTCCGAAGATATCCATCTGCTTAATGTGATCTCCGAGAAAGTCCTTGATCTTGCCGAACCAGGGCTGGTTCGCGCTCTCGCGCAGAAGACGCTCGAAAATGCGGCGAGCCATTTCTTCAAGAGTACTCACCCCTCCGAGGAAGACGTGAATGGGTAGGATTCGCAGATCACGCTCCGCCAGCGACTGCACGAAGGTGCAGATTGAGCTCTTGCCGATGCCCCGTTCGCCGGTCACAAACAGTCTCTCGATGGTCTTCTGGGCGATTGATTTCCGGATGCTCCCGATCATCGTCTGGATTTCCTGGGAGCGGCCGATGAAGAATTCCAGCGGAACCGGAACGCCGGGCGTAAATGGCGAATACTCCTTGAGCATGGGGCGTCCTCCTGCCAACATGGTAGACGGAACACTCGCGACTGCCAATGGAGAGACGATGGTCGCTTACTCCGGCGGGTTTGTCGGATCAGACAGGGGCAATTCGATCGGGGCTGTTATGACAGGGAAGCCCCCTCTCGGCTCGTTTCGCCCGATCACGTCGAAGCTCTCCCACGGACCCCATCGCCACCGAGCGAACAAGGTGATGCCGATGGCGATAACAAATGTCGCCGCGAAAGCCCACGGACCGACCGACCCCAGGTCCGGCCGAAGCCGGGCCACCAGCACACCGCCGCCGATCAGAATGATCCACACCTCGACCGCACCGACGATGGACGACCACATGGTATCACCCGCTCCGCGGAGAGCGCAACTGTGTGTGATGGCAATGGCATCGAAAAACTGGAATACGGCCGCATAGATGAATAGTGTCGTGCCCAACCGAACCACGGCTGGATCAGGACTGATGAAACGCATCAACCACTCGCCGTAAACGACGAACAACAAGGCCATCAGGCTCATGTAGGCCGCATTGAACGCCGTGCCGATCCACGTGATTCTTCGAGCCAGCGTCGGGTGTCCCTGCCCAATGGCCTTGCCCACCGCTGTGCTCACGGCCATGCCGATGCCGACGGCCGGCATGAACGAGACCTCAAGGTAACGAAAAACGCCGCCGGTGGCCGCCAGATCCGCCGTCCCGAACCGGCCGATGATCGCCAACTGGAAGACGGTCCAGGCCGCGATGTCGGTGAGAAACGCCGCACCGGCCGGCCAGCCCACCCAGCATAGCCGGCGCATCTTCTCGCGGTCCCACCGCCATGCCTTCCGCGGCTGGAATCTTGATGCCGCTGAGCTGAAGTACATCACCGAGAACTGGAAAACCGCGCGGACAACCGTGGCCACGACCGTGCCCCAGGCCGCCCCGGAAACGCCCATGGCAGGAAAACCCAGCTTGCCCAGAACCCAGGCATAGGTCAGAACGACGTTCACCGAGACACTGAGGAAGGCCGAAACGGTGTTGATCCCCGGACGGTGGATTCCGTTAAAGAAGTTGTCGAGAGAGATCGTTGCGGCGGCGATTCCGAGGCTCAGCAAGCGAATGTGGAGGTATTGCACCTCCATGGATGTAACGGTCGGCTCGTGACCGAACATCTGATAGAACGCAGGCACGAACGGCCAGAGCATCAGGGCGCCCATGCCGTACAGCAGTGCCATCCAGATACCCTGCCAGGCGTAGGCGGCGCAGTCGCGTTCACGCCCCGCCCCCAGCGACTGGCTGACCATCGTCGTGACGCAGGTCATCGTCCCCATCGGCATCGCCAGCAGGGTGATGAACGTCAGGCTCGCGGAGGAGATGGCCGCTTGAGCCTCGGAAGCGGCCGACATCTGCTTGACGATCACGAAGTCGGTGAAGCTCATCAGCGTCTGAGCTACCGTGCTGGCGACGTTCGGCACGGCCAGCTTGAGCAGCACGGCCGTGTCAAACCGCCAACTGCGGCCCAGCAGCGCCGGATCATCGCCGCCGGTGCGGCCACACACGACTAAGGGAACCGCTTCGTCAGAGGGCATCACTCAAGCTCGAAACAAAAACCCCGGAAGACACGTTGCTCCCGGGGCACGGATTTCCGCTTTGTCCATTGGCCAACAGCGTTGCTGTGACCGGCTGTGGCGCCGAATCATCGCCGCACCGGAGGCAGAGTTTTTACCGGGCTCGGAGCATGCCTGGTCCGGAGTACACCTCGTCCACCTGGTCACGCTGCCGCGGAGGGCTGGCCGTAACGTTATCCGCAGGCTGTGGGGCTGTCGCGTCCGGTTCAGGCTTGGGTTGGGCTGCCGTCGGTTCAGGATTATCCTGAGCGGTTGCGGCTCGGTCCGTCGGTGCCTCGGTCGGGTTTTCGTTGTCCGCAGCGGGGGTATCAGCAGCCCCCGGCGCCTCCTTGCCCCCAAGATCCGGCAACGGTTGGGCGGAGGCCTTAATGGAACTGTCAAGAGCTTGCACACTGACAGGTACGGGCGCCAATGCCGGGCCGTCACTCCCAATGTATCGAGGCGGCGGATCCGAATTGCGCCCGCAACCGCATGGCAGTAGCAGACCCAGACATAGGAGCATCAACGCATGCCGAATCATTCTGAGGCATCCTCCCCGGCAGGTATCCACAACCGAAGAGCATACGGACCCGAGGGGCGGGCGGTCAAGGCAACCCGATGATTCGCCGTGAGGCAGGGCTCGTGCTCTCTTTGTCCGCCACGTTCTGCGCCTATGCCCCGATGGCTTGCGGCCTTCGCGGCCAAAGGGCCCTGGGGGGGCGAAGGAGCGCTGCCCGCCACGGCAGGCCCGGTCGGCGAGCAACACAGCGGTCCTGCGGCTCGATCAAAGATGTCGTGCGGTCGCGAGCTTTTGTGTGGAAATACTTTCGTTGCCGCAACGTTACGCATTGTAGATAAGAGACTTGCGCGCCGGCACTTATCGGAACGACGACGGCGGTCAAAGGTCGCGTCCATACTTGAAGTGCGGTGGGCAACCAACCGGAATGCTGTGCTATGAACAAGCCCCTCCTCGCTGCCGCTGTCTGCGTGATGTCCGGCCTCGCGTCTGGCGAGGAGCCGCGGATCATCCCGCCGTTTGAAGTGGAGCGGCCGGTCGTATCGGCGAACGCCATCGACGACCTGGTGTGGCGCGCCCTGAAGAAGCGCGGCATCAAACCCGCGAATCCGTGTTCGGACGAGGTCTTTGTCCGGCGGGTTTACCTGGATGTCATTGGGACGTTGCCCGACCCCGTTGAGGTCAACGAGTTTCTGCAGGACCGCCGTCCGGACAAACGAGCCGCACTCATCGACACGCTGCTGAGCCGCGACGAGTTCGCGGACTACTGGTCATTGAAGTGGTGCGATCTGCTGCGGGTCAAGGCGGAGTTTCCGATCAACCTCTGGCCCAACGCCGTCCAGGCCTATCATCGGTGGATCCGCGACTCCATTCGCGAGAACAAACCCTATGACGAGTATGCTCGGGAGCTGCTGACATCGAGCGGGAGCAATTTCCGCGTCCCCCCGGTCAACTTCTATCGAGCGGTCCAGGGTCGTGAGCCCTCGGCCATTGCCGCGGCGGTGGCTCTCACCTTCATGGGGACGCGACTGGACGATTGGCCGGAGGCACGCCGCGCCGACATGGCCGTCTTCTTCTCGCGGATTGCATATAAGAAAACCGGAGAGTGGAAAGAAGAGATCGTCTGCCTGGATCCCGCACCAACCGGGCCTCTTGAGGCGGTTCTCCCGGACGACACGCGAATGCGGATCCCGGCGGATCAGGATCCGCGGATGACGTTTGCCGACTGGCTGATCAAACCCAACAACCCGTGGTTTGCCCGCAACATCGTCAATCGCGTCTGGTCGTGGCTGCTGGGCCGCGGGATCATTCACGAACCTGACGACATCCGTCCGGACAACCCGCCGGTGAATCCCGAATTGCTCGCCCGTTTGGAGAAGGAACTGGTGCAAGCCCGGTACGATCTGAAGCACGTCTACCGGCTGATCCTCAATTCCCGCACCTACCAGCAGTCATCGATCCCGCGCAGCGACCGTCCGGAGGCCGAGGCCCTGTTTGCGTGCTACCCGGTTCGCCGGCTGGATGCGGAAGTGCTGATCGACGCCTTGTGCCGGCTCTTCGAATCCACGGAGAGTTACATGAGTCCCATTCCGGAACCGTTCACGGTCATTCCGGGGTATGAGCGCACCATCACGCTGGCGGACGGCAGCATTACCAGTCAGTTCCTCGAAATGTTCGGGAGACCGCCGCGCGATACCGGCCTGGAGTCGGAGCGCAACAATCTGCCAACGGAAGCCCAGCGGCTTCATCTGCTCAATTCCAGCCATATTCAGAAGAAGATACAGAACAGTCCGCGCTTGCGGCGATTAATCAACAACAGCCGCGGAAACCGCCCTGCTCTGATCCGCGTCCTTTACTTGAACATTTTGTCGCGCTACCCGACGCCGGCCGAGCTGGCCGCCGCGGAGGAGTATTTCCAGACCCGAGGAGTGAAGCCCGACCAGGCGGTGAATGATCTGGCTTGGGCCCTGATCAACACCAAAGAGTTTCTATACCGGCACTAGCCGGGCCGGATGATGATCGTGAGGTTGCCCGAAATCGACTGAGGAATCCCACGTGAGCGGACAATACCCGGAAAAGATGATGACGCGGCGCGCCACCCTGAAGCAGGGGCTGTTGGGTGCGGCCGGGCTGGCTTTCCTGGATCATGAAAAAGCCTGGGCACAGCCCGCAGCCCAATCTGCCCACTCGACGACGAGGCCGGCCAAAGCCAGGGCGGTCATTCAGATATGGATGTGGGGTGGACCGTCTCACCTGGACACGTTCGATCCCAAGCCGGACGCGGGCCCGGACTATTGCGGCCCACTGAACAAACCGATTGCGACCAATGTTGACGGGATCCGAATCGGCGAATTGCTTCCCAAGCTGGCCCAGCAAGCCGACAAGTACTCGATCATTCGCAGCATGACCCACGGCGTGAACGCTCACGAAACGGCGTCCTACATCGTGCAAACGGGACGCAAACCCGACCGGCTCGTCTATCCCTGCGTGGGTGCGGTCGTGTCGGTGTTCAAGGGATATGACGGCGGCTACAAGGGGCTGGTTCCACCATATATCGTCCTGACCGAACCGCAGGGTCGCTTCTCGGAGGCAGGTTTTCTGGGACAGCGTTACAAACCGTTTGCCACGGGCGGTGATCCCAACCAATCGCGATTTGTGGTCGAGGGCATCGTGGCGGAAGGCATTTCGGACGAGAGGCAGCATAGCCGGCGCCAGTTGTTGCACAAGCTCGATTCACTCGGCCGGGCCATGCCGGCAAACGCTCAGTTCGCCCAGCTCGACCGTTGCGAGGAAAAGGCGTACGACCTGATGTTCGGAGAAGCCCGCAAGCTTTTCGATCTGTCCAGCGAGAAGGACGAGATCCGCGAACGTTACGGCCGTACGACCTTCGGCCAATCCTGCCTGATGGCCCGCCGACTGGTCGAAAGCGGAGTCCCCTACGTGACCATCAACTACAAGGGCTGGGACACCCACAAACAACACTTCGAGACGATGCGCCGCAAGCTGCCGGAAATGGACCAGGGTATGGCCTCGCTGCTTCAAGACTTGTCCGATCGAGGCCTGCTGGACGGCACGATCGTCTGGTGGAGCGGGGAGTTCGGCAGGACACCCAAGGTCCAGTGGGAAGCGCCGTGGAACGGCGGCCGCGGGCATTACGGCAACTGCTTCTCCGCCGTGGTCGCCGGCGGCGGATTCAAGGGCGGCCGTGTCGTCGGAGCCTCGGACGCCAAGGGCCAAGAGGTGGCCGCCCGACCGGTTTATCCGCAGGATCTGATCCGCAGCATGTACGAGTTGCTGGGCATCGATCCCGACGGCCCGCTGCCGAACGCGCGCGGCTTAGCCGTGCCGGTGTTGCCGGCCGCTGAGGGTGACGCACAGGGAGGCGGTCCTCTCAAGGAGATCATGTGATCACAGGGAGCACGGCCATGACCATATCCCGGCGATTGCCGCTGGCGGCGATAACCCTCTGGGCCGCCACCGCGTGGGGCCAGTCCAGCCAGAGAGAACCGCATATCGGCTATCTCTACCCCGCCGGCGGCCAACAAGGCAAAATCGTTTTGATCACGGTCGGCGGTCAGAACCTCAAGGGCGTCACCGACGTCTATGTCTCGGGCAGCGGGGTGCGCGGCACGGTCGTTCAGCACTTTCGACCGCTCAATGTCATCAGACAGGAGCAACGAGAAGCTCTCCAAAAGACAATGAGGGAACTGATTCAGAAGAGGATCGCCGAGCTACCCGGCGGCGGGTATGACTTCACGGCGCTCGGCCGGGAATTCGGCATCGCCAGGCCCGACGTGGTCGGGCCCACGGCCGCACGAAGGCAAGACGCCCCGGCCCCGAAGAACCCTCCCAAGAAAGACCGGCCTTCCCCGCAGGCAAAGCCGGACAACCAGGCAAAGGCGCCGGAAACACAACCCGCCGAGTTGCCGGAACATCCTCTGTTGTACGAGCTTGAGAAAAAGAGTCTCCGGGAACTGTTGCACATCAGACGTGAGTTGCTGAATCTCCGCAACAGGCAGCTCAATGCGCAGATCGCCGAGTCAGTTCTGATTCGAGTCGCCATCGAACCCAACGCCAAACCCGGCGACCGCGAGATCAGACTCGGAACACCTCTCGGCCTGACCAACCCCATGTGCTTCCAGGTCGACCAGCTCGCGGAGATCACCGAGCTTGAGCCCAACGACCCGCATGCCCCCAGTCTGCTGCCCGATGAGCCGCCCGCCGCCCTGCCTGTCATCGTCAACGGCCAGATCAAGCCGGGTGACGTTGATCGTTTTCGCTTTCGGGCCCAGAGGGGCCAGAAACTGGTGATCGAGACCTGGGCCCGGCACTTGGTCCCATACCTGGCTGACGCCGTCCCCGGCTGGTTCCAGGCAACTTTGGCCTTGTACGACGCGAGGGGCAAAGAAGTGGCCTTCGCTGACGATTATCGTTTCAATCCTGACCCTGTCTTGATGTACGAAGTTCCCGATGACGGCGTGTACACGGTGGAAATCCGCGATTCGATCTATCGCGGACGGGAGGATTTCGTCTACCGCATCGCTGTAGCGGAACGTCCTTTCATCACCCGGGTCTTTCCTCTGGGTGGCCAGATGGGCGTGCGAACGGCCGCCTCCATCGACGGCTGGAACCTTCCGGCCAAGCAGTTGTTCCTGGCCACCGCGGGGAGCACCGACGGTATCCGGCAAACCGCGCTGCGCCGCAACGACAATCGCTCAAACGAAGTCAGTTACGCGGTTGACACGTTGTCGGAATCCTTCGAGACCGAACCCAACGACACACCTGAGAAGGCTCGGCAAATCGAACTGCCGCGCATTATCAACGGCACCATCAGCCGGCCGGGCGACGTCGATGTGTTTAAGTTCACGGGCAAGGCCGGAACCGAGATCGTTGCGGAAGTCTGTGCTCGCAGGCTAGGCTCCCCGCTGGATTCGATGCTGCGGATGACCGATGCCTTGGGACGGGTGCTGGAATGGAACGACGATCATGAGGATAAGGAATCGGGGCTCCTGACGCATCACGCGGATTCGTACCTGCGCACCCGACTGCCGGAGGATGATGTGTACTACGTGTACCTGTCTGATTCCCAGCACCACGGCGGAAAACCGTACGCATATCGCCTGCGCTTGGGGGCTCCGCGTCCTGACTTCGCTCTGCGCCTGACGCCCTCCAGCATTAACGTGCGTGCAGGCGGCAACGCCATGGTGACGGTCCACGCGGTCCGCAAGGACGGGTTCGACGGCCGGATCGAAGTGGTTCTGAAGGACCCACCTGCAGGTTTTGCCCTCAGCGGCGCTCAAATTCCGTCCGGCCGCGACCAAGTGCGCATGACTCTCACGGCGCCTCAAATACCGCCGGATAAGCCCATTTCACTGCAATTAGAGGGACGCGCCGAGGTCGCAGGCCGAGTCCTGACCCGTCCGGTCGTGCCCGCCGAGGATATGATGCAGGCGTTCAGTTACCGGCATCTGACCCCATCGCAGGAGCTGATGGTTGCCACGATCGGCGGCAGACGCGGCGGACCTCCCATCGAAGTGGTCAACAAAGGGCCGGTCCGGATTCCTTCGGGTGGAACGGCCGAGGTGCAAATCAAGACGCCCGCCTACCGGATGCAACGAGAGCTGAAGTTCGAGCTTCGCGAGCCGCCGCGTGGCGTCACGCTTCAGGACGTTACCGGGGCACCTCAGGGCCTCAGGCTGGTGTTCAAAGCCGATGCGAGTGCTGCACAGGTCGGGTTTGCGGATAATCTGATTGTTGAGGTCTTCACGGAAGCTCCTGCGCGGGTACCAAGCTCCGGTGGGCAGAAAAAATCGCGAGCGTTTCTCGGTGTGTTGCCGGCCGTCCCGATCGAGATCTCGCCGCGATGAGAGGATGTCTTTGAAAGAGGTCGCGGATGGATTTCTATGCACATCACTGCGGGATACCCTCGGTGTCGGTCAACATCTCGCGGTTTCGGGGACCAAGCGGGGTTGATGAGTATCACTTGGTCGTGACGCCCACCAAATATGGGAGCGTCAATGCCCAGTTGGAGTGGGTGGCTCACGCCTACCACAAGACCCTGGAATCGATCGGACTGGATGCCCGGACGGCGGTCCTGCGACGATTCTTCTGCAGCGATCTGCACAACCAGGCTGAGGCACTCGATGCCTGTCCGATTTCACGTTGCGGCAACGCGGACGATCCCTGCGCCATTTCGCGGGTTGGCCAGCCCCCCGGTCCGCCGGCAAAAGTGATACTATGGGCTTATCACGTACGTGACCGCGGCAACGAACTGGAGAAAAGCCTTCGAGGCGCCCATTTGACGCTTCGGCGGGGAGATTTATCGCACCATTGGACGACCGGTCTGACCTGCACGACCGGCCACGGTTCATACGGTCAGACGCGCGGCATCTTCGATCGGTACAACGCTTTGCTATGCGAACAGGGCATGACTCTGGCCGATCATGTGATGCGCACGTGGCTTTTCGTCCGGGACATCGACGCCAACTACCAAGGTCTGGTCGCCGCCCGGCGGGAGTTCTTCGCGGAACATGGATTGACTGCCGATACGCATTTCATCGCCAGTTCCGGTATCGGAGGCTCCAGCGCAGACCCCGCCGCGATTGTGACCCTGGACGCCTACGCCATTTCCGGGGTGCGGCCGGAGCAGATCCGGTTTCTAGCGGCGCCCGATCACCTCAGCCCGACCTACGTCTACGGAGTAACCTTCGAACGAGGGACTTCCGTCGCCTACCGGGATCGCAAGCATGTCATCATCTCGGGCACCGCCAGCATCGATCACCAGGGCAAGATCCTATACCCCGGCGACGTGTCCCGGCAGCTCGACCGCACGCTCGAGAACATCGAGGCTCTGCTCGACCATGCCGGCGCAACGGTGAACGATATGAGCGCATTCATCGTGTACATCCGCGACCCGAGCGACCACATGATTGCGCAGCAACAAATGCGCGACCGTTTTGGCCACGCGCCGATTGCGGTCCTTGTAGCGCCGGTGTGCCGGCCGGGATGGCTGATCGAGGTCGAGGGAACGGCCGTCGTTCCCGAAACCAACCCCGAACTGCTGCCGTTCTGATTACATGACCCGTTGGTGCCACTCCGCGGTACGTTGAAGAGCACTTGTCGCAGGCCGCCTGCCCGGGCTGATTTCGGCCGGGCGGGGCGTTCCAGCTTGGCGGCCGGAGCGTTTCGCGAGGCGAGCGCGGCAGCCTGCACTGCTGCGCCGGTGACCGTCAGAACTTCCAGTCAAGCCCGCCCTTGAGCGGTTTCTTGCGTTTTTTGGGCTCGGCGGCCGGCTCGGTCGAGGCGGTACGCTCGCCGGTGTACTCGGGTACGCTGGCAAGCTGCTTGATGGAAAGGCTGATGCGGCGGCTTTCTTCATCGACCTCCAGTACCTTGGCCTGGACTGACTGTCCTTCTTTGACGACGTCACCAACCGAGCGCACACGCTGATCGCTGAGTTCGCTGATATGGACCAGGCCCTCGACGCCCGGAATCAACTCGACAAACGCTCCGAACGCAGCGATTCGCTTGACCGTGCCGGAAACGACGCTGTTGACCGGCCAGCGAACCGATGCCCCCACCCAGGGATCGTCGCCCACCTGTTTGATCGACAGGGCAAGCCTCTTGGCCGCGGTGTCGAGCCTGATGACCCGAACCCGGACGACTTCGCCTTCCTGCAACACGTCTTTCGGATGCGCGATTCGCCGCTCATAGGTCATTTCGCTGATCGGCACCAGCCCCTCGACGCCGGGCTCCAACTCCACGAACGCGCCGAAATCCATCAATCGCGTAACACGACCCGTGATCACTGAGTCCACCGGATACTTGACTTCGATGTTCAACCACGGATCCGGCATCACCTGCTTGAGGCCCAGGCTGATCTTGCGGGTGTCACGATCGATCTTCAGGACCATCAGCTCGAGCTTCTGGCCCTCCCTGACGACCTCTTTGGGATCCTGGACGCGGCTGTAACTCATATCCTTGACGTGGAGCAGACCGTCGACCCCGTCGCCCAGCGAAACAAACGCGCCGTAGGGCATGATCTGCCGGACGAGGCCGGTGACCGTCTGACCTTCGACCAGCGTCGCATATTTCCGCTCCCTCGACTGTTCCTCCTCCAGCCGGAGCACCTCGCGGCGGGATACGATGATGCTCTTTTCTTCATGGCGCACCTCGATGACCTGGCACTTGAGCCGCCGATTGACGTAGCCCGGCAGGTCGGTGTCCTCGACCCGAAACAGCTCGATCTGGCTGATGGGCATAAAGGCCTTGACGCCGTTGATGTCCATTTCAAGGCCGCCCTTGTTGTGGCCCGTGACCCGGCCTTCGACGATGTGCCCTTCCTCCAGCCTCGCCCAGGTCGTCGCCATGACGGCACCCTTGCGAGAAAGCTGGAGAATGCCCTCGCTGCGATCGTATCCCTCAATGGTCACTTCAACCACGTCGCCGACGCGGGGAAGGGGTTCATCCTCATACTGCGTGGCCGGCAGCACTCCCTGGCTCTTGCCGCCCATGTCCACAAAGATGTCGTCGCCGTGGATGGCGATGACCCGGCCTCGCTTGACCCCTTCGGCGCTGGGCACCGCGAAGGGGATGCCCCGGGGGATGTCCAGATCGATCAGGCTCTCCAGACTCATCTCGCCCAGAGCCTCGTCCAGTTCCTCCTCGAAACCCGCCTCAAGGGGGCTGTCCAGATCCGAATCCTCGTCATGGCGGTCATCCGCCGCACTGTCGCTCATCTTGGGTTCCTGTTCTTGGTGCGGTTCACGGCCCGGCCCCGTTCTCGCCAAGCCGGTACGTCGCGATAGGATAGTCAATCCACGCCGTCAAACCAAGAGTGCCCGTTCCAGGTACCCGCGTCTGAGGTGATGACGTCAGTCTCCACAGTCGGAGGCTGGAACCGTACCGGGACCGCTGAAACACCGCTGGAACGTGGCGAAATCAGACTGATCGACGTCCCGATCGCCGTCCAAATCGGCTGGATCGCAGTCCGCTGCAGATATCGGAACGCCAGGACCCGTCGCGCATGCCTGGAACAGGTCATAGTCCACGTCGTCGACGTCGAGATCTCCGTCGAAATCCGCTCCTGGTCGCCGGGTAATGTCCTCGATAGCCCAGTCGTCCAAGTGAAGCGAGTGGATCGCCCTGACCGTACCCGCAAAACGCCAGAAGACAATGACGGTAAGGAGATCCTGGCGCGGCGTGATTTCCGCTTGAAGTTGGACCCACACCGGTGCCGCCTGACCGTCAAGATGAGCCCCCAGCACGCTGTGGTTGGTGATGTTTACCCCACCATTCAGGCAATTCAAGGGCGCCCCGTCGCCGTCTCGCACCCGAAGCTCCACGAAATCGTCGAAGTACTGGCCGCCTGAGGCGGTGATCGCGGCCCAGAAACGAACCCGATAGGTGTGGCTGGGCCGCGCCGCTATCGTCTGCCAGATCGCCCCGGGGCCGAGGCTGTCGCCGGCCCGATCGGATGACATCCCAACGCTGTTTGAGCCGTCGTGAAACCGCGGCGAGGGAATGTGCGTTGAGGGATTGTGTTTGATCGAGGACTCACCCCCCAGGCAACTCGACCAGCCGGCCAGAAAATTGCCCGCATCCTCAAATGAGGGATTGACGATCTCAGCCACCGTTCCGACGCGGATGTAATCGGTTTTTTGCAGGGCAATTGGCCCGGCGGCGCCGGTGACGGCAAGCCGGACCGTAAAACGGCCGTCGTAGAGATACATGTGCTCAGGGTGCTGGGCGGTGCTTGTCTGACCGTCGCCGAACTCCCAGAACCAAGCCGTTGCACCATGGACACATGAACGATCATTGAAATGAACCAACATCGGCGGCTGGCCAACCGTCTTGTCGGCACCGAAATCAACCACATCGTCAAAGTTCTTGTTGAAGTCTTTGAACGTGTAAAACGATGGTTTGGGATTGAAGTATTCGTCGGTCAGCCCGAAGCAACAGAAATCATTGTTTGGGTTCTCGTCGTGGTTGTTCCAGTCGTTCAAGACGAGATACTTGGCGAAAAAAACGTAGCTGTAATCCGTTTTCTTCAGCTCGGTCAACACCTCGTTAAGGTCGTCCGCTTTCTGAGTCTCGTTGCCAGTGCTCCAGCCGTACTCGGTGATCCAGATGGACTTGTCCGCATCACCGTGGTCAACCATGACCTGACGGACACTAGTCAGGTCGCTGTAGTCGATGCCCTCCCCGGAGGTTCCGGGGCCGCCCGGACCGCCAGGGGCATAGGGGTGAATTGAAACAGCGTCAAACGCTTTCTGGCCCGCAAGCTGGGCATACATGCAGTTGACGTACCCAGCCGGATCGCCGTCGAAGCCTCCAGGCGACACCACGCAATCCGGATTTCCAGCTTTGAGAGCGTCGTAAGCTCTTTTTTGCCAAAGGGTAAAGAGCGAACAATCGTCTCCGTTCAGGCAGTTCTCGTTGATCCAACCACAACCGCTGGGTTCGTTCCAGAACTGGTAGTAGGTCACCCGACCGGCATACCGGGCGGCCAAGGCCGAGTGAAAAGCTTGAAAAGCGGTCAAGCATTCCTCGCTTGGCGGCGTTTGGTAATTCGGCAAATGAGGATAGAGCTTGGCCCACTCAGGCGTGGTGCCCACGAAGGCGAACATCTGAAGACCGTGGGCTTCGGCGGTGGCCACTTGGTGATCAGCGTACGACCAATCAATGGTCCCCTGGACCGGCTCCATGCTGCTCCAAGGGAAGTCCACCCACACTGCCGTTGCCCCTATTTCGACCATTTTATCCATGGCCTGGGAGTCGTATGACCAGGGCTCTTCTGCCCACTTGGCCAGGTAATGGCCCATGCCAAAGACATAAGGGCGACACTGGGCGAGGACCGCGCGGGGACCGACCGAGGAAAAAACAAAAGCCGCCAGGACTGATAATGAGACTGTTCTCATCACTCCCTAGCACCGTCGGAAGGGGCACGGCGATGCTCCGAATACCCCGGGCCCCTGCGGTCCATTCTACAAAACACCGCCTGTAAAGTGGAGGCGCAATCCTGCGGCGACTGGTAGTGGGTCTGCCACGGGACACGGCGGGGTGCGGCCGCCGGCTTGCTCGCCGGTAACCCCTGCTCCTGCGGCATACACCCGGGGACAAGCCACCCGCGGCACAGGAACCATGCTCCTCCCGACCTTGTCCCGGTCACTTCAACCAAGTCTCGGACGGGCACGTGCCAGTCCCCGCTTGGCACAAATGCCGGTCCTACACGGGTCTATCCATGTCGTCTTGCGTTGACGGAGGTGGGGGCGAGCCTGTAATCTTGTTTTGCTGCCAAGGAGGGTCGGCCCTGCCTGGGCTGCCGGCCGTGACCGCGGCGTCACAGGACCGGGCTGAGTCCGGCAAGAGGACCGAACCTGGTCCTTCCGCACCGGATGCATGCCAGATGATTGCCTGCGTGGGATGCCCCAGAAGCTTCCTCAGCCGGAGGTTCATGATGAGGAATTGGTGGATGCACGGCCTGTGCCCGGTCCAGATGCGTCTGTTCGTGATCGTTGTTATCTGCATTTCCGGAGTCATCGCTCCGGCGCCGGCCCAGGAAACGACCGCGGAGCCCGCGCCGGCGGCAGCCGCGGAGCCTGACCCAAGAGACGCCACGCTCGAATCGCTGTTCGCGAACTACCTTCACTTCGCTCTGATTGGCCGATTCGAGGTCGCCGATCAACGATTTGCCCAGCCTCTGCTGAGCCGGCCCGAGCTGAACCCCATGACGCCGGAGGCTGCCGAGACGCTCATCCAGCTCTCCGAGAAATATGAGAACAGCATGGATACCCTGCTGCTCCTCATTAACAAAAGCACAATCGGCGAGAACGCGCAGAAAATCATGAATCTGATCCGCGAGGCGCACACCCGCAAGAGGATGGACCCCGCGCGGATCAAGGCCAACATCGACTTGCTCAAGGGCGACCCCGTGCAAAGGGCCGTCGCCGTCGAAAGGCTGGTCGAATCGGGCGAGTATGCGGTACCGTGGATGCTCGGGCTGCTCAGCGACCCCGATCGGGAGGATTTGTTGCCGTTTATCGCTCGGGCCCTGCCGCAACTGGGCCGCAACGCGATCAACCCTCTGCTCGCGGCTCTCGACTGCAAGCATGAACGAACCTTGCAAGTCGTCATCGAGTCATTGGGCAAGATCGGCTATCCTCAGGCGCTGCCCTACTTGCAGAATCTGGCGACCGCAAAGGATACACCCGCGTCGATTCAGAAAACCGCGGCCGAGGCTGTTGCCCAGATTCTTTCGAAGAACCAGGGCATTCAGCTCAAACCGGCGGAAGAGTTGTTCCGCGACCTGGCCGAGCAGCATTTTGCGGAGATCGACTCGCTGCGACCGGACCCCCGCGAGGACCGAGCCAACCTCTGGCGTCTACGCGCAGACGCCCGACCCGGCGAGGACGTAGTTGCTCCTGTCGCCGTCGATTCCAGGATCTACAACCTGGTGCGATGCATGGAGTGCTGCCAAACGTCGCTCTCGCTGAAGACCGACCAGCCGGCGGTACTGGCTTTGTGGGTGGCCGCCAACTTCCGCAGGGAAGCCCGGCTGGGTCTGGACGTGGAATCCCAAGAGACGGTTGATGCTCGCAAGCTCGATCCGTCACGACCCGAGAATTTCCCGCGAAGCATCTATTTCGCGCGGATGGCCGGGCCGTCGTGCAACCAGATTGTGCTGGCCCGAGGTATTAAGCAGCGCGACCGGAACATCGCTCTGGGGGCGGTGACGGCCTTGAACGCGACCGCCGGCCGACAGGCGATGACCGACGTTCAAGCCGAGGGCGGCACCAGCATGGGCGAGGCCTTGTACTTCCCCGATCTGCTGGTGCGCGTGCAAGCGGCCTTGGCCCTGGGCAAGACGCTGCCGCCGGCACCTTTCCACGGGTCCACCGAGGTTGTGCCCGTGCTGGCCTCGGTGCTGGCGCCCTCTGAGAAGAAAAACTACATGCTGGTGGACCCGGAAGCGGAATCGGCGGGCGTGATCCAGACGGGTCTGGTCAACAGCGGGGCGGTCTTGGTTCTGGCGGATCGGCTGAGCCCGGCGCTGAACCAGGCACGTCGCGAAATGACGCATCTGGACGGCATCTTCCTGGCGAGCGACATGAAGCAGCCCACGGTCACCGAGGCCATCGAGCAACTGGCCAAAGATGATCGCTTCTGCCTGACTCCGATCATCGTGCTGGTCAAGGAGAACCAGACTGCGGTGCTCGACCGGATCGATGGGTCGGACAGGCGGGTCGGCAGCATCTTCGTCCTGACGACGCCGGACAAGACCACCGACCCGAAGATCGTCGAGCAGTTGCTGGCCAAGCTCGAGCAGGTGACCATCCGCTGCGGCTTGCGACCTCTATCGCCCGAGTCGAGGCTTTCGCTGGCCCTGCAAGCCGCCGGGGTGATCAAGGGCATGGCTCAGAGCGAATCAACCGTTTTCAATGCTCAGGCGGCCCTCCCGGCAATGGTCGAAACGCTCCGCCAGGCCGGCGCGGAAGAGCTTCGAGCAGCGGTCGCTGCGGCTTTGGCTTGGATGCCTGCTCCCCAGGCTCAACAAGCCATCGCCGGGATTGCTCTGGCCGCCGAGGAGACGGAATCCTTGCGGATGACGACCTTCGGCTTGCTGGCCGATTCGGCTCGCCGCTTTGGCAATCAACTGGACGATAGTCTGATGTCGCGGCTGATGGAGCAGGCGACCAGCGAGCCCAATCTGACCCTCCGCACGGCCGCCAGCCAAGCTATGGGGGCTATGAATCCGCCCGTGGAGAAGATTCTGCCTATCATCACGGGTAAGTGACCAAAAACTTGTTCTTGCGGGGTGAAAAGCTGAGATCGGTCCCAAGCTCAAGATGCGGAGGCGTTGGTCCCCGTGGGCGAACCCCAAAGGCAGACCGCCTTCTTGCGGGCCGCAACCCAAACGCACCGCGATCCGGAAACATGCCCGCAAGCCGCACAGACGTCCGGCCGTAAGGTTCCTAGTCCTCCTCCGGGCCTGCCGATGCTCCGCTCTTCGCCAGATCCGACACGTTGATCTTGTCCGTCTTGAACTTCGTCGCCGCCTGCTCCATCTTGTCGAGCGCCTCCTCAATCGGCATCGTCTTACCCTTGAGAAAGCGAATCGGGTTGATTCTCGCGACTACGAAGCTGCGCAGATATGGGCTCTCCAAACCCCTGGCTTTCAGTTCCCCCACGATCTCGGTCACGCGGGAATCGATCTTCAAGAGCTGTTCGGCATAGCCGGCCCGCCTGGCCAGACTCTTGGGCAAAGCTTGGTTGAGGAATACATCCACGCGCTTGAGCATCGGGTGGTAGGCTCCGCCGGCGAAACGCCCATTCTGTTCGTAGCAGAGGCCGAGCGTCAGGAATGCAGCTTCCTCGAACTCCAGAGCGTAGTCCTCCTCACGGCCCTCGGGCATCTCGGCTAGGTGCCGGGCCAAGCGGATGACCTCGGAAGCCTTTTCACGAAGGTTGTGGGCCTTCTCGACGTTCAGCGCCAGAATCAGCCGGGCCACCTGCGGCTCAGTGACTACCAAGGCGGTGATGGACTGTGCCCCCTGATTCTTCATCGCCGTGGTGCGGTGGTGGCCGTTGGGCGTCTGGTACCGCTTGGGCCCGACACGGACGGCGATGACCGGGTCGAGATACAGGCCGCTCCGCGAGATGACGTCTGCGAGGCGTTTGACGTGCGTCTCCGACAATCCGCGCTGGTAGGGAGTTGGCTCGACCTGCTCCAACGGCAGGGCTGCCAGGATCACCCACCGGCCGCCGAGCGGTTCGCGGTATGCGGTCAACACCGCGCCGCCGTCCTTTTCGATATCCTTGCAGAGCGACTCGACGGCACTCGGCGGCTCGGCCCGCACCTGCGACGGCTTGAGCCCGACCGGCCCGGCCGGTTCACTCTTCTTCCTTCGTTTTCGTGTTTTGGCTGCGGCCATGGCGACGTGCCTCCCGTCGTGGAATCCGAAGATGCCAGGAGCTCACGTCGACACTATCCACCCCCAAGAGCGGTCTTGTCAAGCGGCACTTGCAAACCGCCTCGCCGCAACCTGTTGGTGGAGCGCGTGCAGGCATGATGCTGTATTTGTATTCGCACAAGCGGAATCTATCCGTGGAGGACTTGACAACTCTGGGAGTCACTGTATGCTGGTGGTCGGCAGGTTGGGTTCCGGCCATTAGGAGGCGGCAAGGCTTCACTCCGTGCGGGGCCGGGCGGTCCCTGGAGGGCTAAAGCGTTGCCGATCGACCATCTGAACGGGAAGTCCTTTCACGGAACACCCGAGGTGCGCACCGGCGTGTGCGGCCTGCGCTTCGCGTGTTTGTGAGGCTCATCCCGCAACTGTCCCGGGCACCGCTCATTTCGTCCTGGTGTGATGAGCGGACGTCCGAGGACCCGGGATGAGGAGGTGAAAAGCATGCAGGCAACTCCCTCGTTGCGTCTCCGTCGGGCCTCCGCGCCTCCACTCGGTTTCTGTGCCGGCAAAACAGCGACGGTCAGAATAGTCTCTTGCGTCGGGACGGGTGCGCACTCTGCGCGCATGTTTCTGGATCGCAGAGCGCTTGGGTTGCGGCCCGCAAAAAGGCGGTCCGCCTTACGGTTCGGTCCGAACCACAAAGGCCCGACCAACGCCCTCGCCGCTCCCACCAACCAGTCCGCCCCATCAAGCATCAGACGCAACAACTCTGAAGGCGAAAGTATTTACTCGGAGGCCACCGACGATACTTGGCGGCCGGCGCGATACTGCATCGGCAAAGTGCCGGTGCGGAACAACACCCAACACGAGGAGGAACTACCGTGAGGAAAGCAAGTGGGCTTCGGGAGGCTTGGTTGCGGATTGCTGCCGCCACACTGTGCATTGGGACCAGCTATGCAGGAGCTGTAACGATCGATTTCGGCCCGAGTTTCGGGGCTCCATCCTCGGATTGGGATAATCCTGACCGATCAGCTTTCTGCCTGGGGAGTAACGTTTTCGACGCCGAGCCCTGACGGCGTTTACTGGTGGGGACCCGGCGTCTACGGGGCCTATAGCATCAGCGAAGGTCCCACGTGGGGTCCAAACCCGCACGGAACCGATCCCATTCGCATGAATTTCAGCTCTTATGTCAATCTGGTCGCCATACGCGGCTTCAACGGCGGCGGCGACACCGACACGATGATCCTCAGGGCTTACAACCATGCAAATCAGCTCGTTGCCGCCAAGCAGATCACGAGCGTATTCAGTACCCAGGGTCACACTCTCACGGTTACGGCCCCGGAAATTGCCTACGCGACCGTCCAGGCGGTTGCTCCGCTGTCGGGGTTGTTCTTTGACGACCTGAGTTTCATCTTCGTCCCGGAACCGGCGACGGCACTGATGACGCTCCTCATGGGTTGCTTCCTTTGCGGACACTGGCACCGCCGGCGGCGGTGAGCGATCTGCGGCCCCGAATGCTTGGGAAGCCCGGCAAGGCAGCGCCCCGCAAGACAATCGCCGGCAGGAGTGTCGACTAGGGCGTCGGCACCACCGCGGGCGGTCAGGCGCTTACGCCGGATCCGTGCTGCTGCCCAGGTCTTTCCAATGCACGACCCGCGGCTCGTACGCGTTCCTGGCAGCGTTAATCGCGGCCATGCGCCCCATGAGGCACATCAGGGTGGCAATGCGGCCGGTCTCGACGTTGGCATGGATGGGCAGTTTACCGTCCGCCTTGATGTTGGCGACGAAAGCCTGCAATTGCTCCTTTGTGCCCATGCCCCAATCGCCGCGCGGATCGTCGGCATACTGATCTTTGAGTTCTTCCTGCGGCGCGGCTGCGGTCTTGGGATCGTGGTCGGCCCAGTGCATCACCCCGTGGGCCAGATCCACGCCGCCCTTTTGGCAGTGAACATGCAGTTGCTCGGTCTGGAAGTGACGAGCCAGCCACAGCAGGTGCGTATAGGAGAAGATTTCGCCGCCCGGCCATTGCCAGATCGTCGCGGACTGCTGCTCGTTGTGAACGTTGGGACCCTCGGGCGTGGGAATCTCGGTTCGGGCAATGGCCACGCAAGTGATCGGCGGCTTGTCGCGCATGACCCAGGACATGACGTCCGTATGGTGGCAGGCCTGCTCGACCAGCATGCCGCCGTCGCGGGCCACCTTTCGAGGCTCCTTCGGCCGGTGGGCCCAGTGCCAGTGGCCCTGCATGAACATCACCTTGCCGAGCGTGCCCCCGTGAATCAGCTCGATGCCGGCCAGGTGCGGCGGGCTGTAGCGGCGCTGGGTGCCGATCTGATATATGACGCCCTTGGCCTTGCGCGCAGCCTTGGTGATGGCGTCGACTTTCTCGACGGTGGTATCCATCGGTTTCTCGGCGAAACAGTGGATGCCGGCCTCCAACACCCGCACGACCACCACCGAGTGATTGCACGGCTCGGTTGCGACCAGGATGCCGTCAAGCTTTTCCTTTTCGATCATCATGCGCAGATCGGTGTAGCCGTTGGGCTTGTCGCGTTCGAAGACTTTTTTGCCCCGCTCGACCCGGTCCGGCATCAGGTCGCAGACGGCGACATTCGCCGCATCGGGCACGTGACGGAGCATCAGTTCCGCCAGGTTTCCCCACCGTCCGCCGATGCCGACCCAACCGAGCCTGACCTTCTCGTTGGCCGGGAACCCACGGGCGACTCCCGGCGCGCCCAGAGCAACGACCGAGGCGCCCAAGGCGGAGGTTTTCAGAAAAGCACGACGTGACAGATTGGAGCTCATCATGGTTCTCCTGAGAATGAGGTTTGACGAATGATAACGACGCGGGTCAGCGTCCCTCCGAATCGGTATGTTGCTACACCGGCATTGGCCATTCCTTGCGATACTCGCGGCCCTGCAAAGCGGCGGCTTCGGCGTCGCCCTCGATGGTCTGCGACTTCGGGTCGAACCAGACGGTTCGGTTCAGCAGTGTCGCGATATTGGCTAGGTGGCACAAGACGGCGGTTTTGTGGCCTTCGATGATGTCTGCCGCCGGCCTGGCTCCGGCCGTGATACAGTCGGCGAAGTTCTGCACGTGGGGTCCTTCCAGGTCGCTGGACGGGTGCTTGACCGGTTCGCCCTTCTCGGGCAGGAAGGTCCACCCGCCACGGTCGATGAAAACCGTCCCCTTATCCCCGCGAATCTCGGCGCCCGTGCCCATGCCGAAGGGACCGACGGCGTTCCAGTGACTCATCTCCCAGATGACGGTCAGGTGGGGATAATGAAACAGGGCCGTCTGGGTGTCGAACCACTCCTTCTCGTCGTGGACGACGTATTTGCCGCCGAAACCAGAGACACCCCTGGGCAGATCGAGATCGGCGAACCAACGAACGATGTCGAGATAATGCCCCCCCCAGTTGCCGGCGTCGTTGGTGCCGTAGTCACGCATGAAGTGCCAGTTGTAGTGTACCTTCTCCTTGTTGTAGGGCTTCATCGGCCCGGGGCCGACCTACATGTCGTAGTCCAGCTCTTTGGGCGGGTCGCCGTCGGGAACCTTCTGCACCACGACTCGATTGCCGGCCATCCAGGCGCGGGCCAAGGCAATCGTGCCTAATCCTCCATCGTCGATGAAGGCCTTGGCGTCCTTGAAGTGCTGACCGCTTCGCTGTTGCGTGCCCATGGCCACGACCAGCTTGGGGTGACGTTTCTGGGCGGCGACCATGGCTTTGCCGTCGTCGATGTTGAACGAAGCGGGTTTTTCGACATACACATGTTTGCCCGCTTCAAGGGCCATCACCGTCATCAGCGCATGCCAGTGATCCGGCGTTGCGACAATCACGGCGTCGATCCGCTTGTCATCCAGTATCCTGCGGAAGTCCTTTTCCAAAGCGGGCCTGACCGGCAGGATCTTCTCGATCTTGGCCATGGCCAGATCCAGGCAAGTGCTGTCGCAGTCGCACAAGGTTGCGATCTCGAATCGCCCGCTTTTCTGGAAAGTCTCGGCGTTCTGCCAGCCCCGGTTTCGGGCGCCGATGACGCCCACACGAATCCGCTCGTTGGCGCCGGCGGCGAGGGTCTGCGAAGCCGCCGATGCGGCGGCCAAAGCGGCCGAGGTCTTCAGCAATGTGCGTCTTGATATGGTATTCATTTCGGTCGGTCCTGTGCCTGGGTCTTGGGATGCCCATGCCCGGTCGCACGCCAGGGCCAATCCAGGGCCATGTCGTATCCGGGTATTGTGAACGGTGCCTGGGCCATTGGCAATCGGGCCGCGACCGCACAGCAGAGGCGCGCGCCGTCGCTTGGCTTATACTAATCGTCAAGCCGTGGGTTGCGGCCGACTGTGCCGCCTTGCGAGAACAGCCGTGGCTCGATCATCCAGAGATGCAGGACCGGCGCTGTGGACCGAGACGCCCGAAGTGCGCGAAGGGCCGGTGGCCCGCGTCGCGATGGTGGCGGCGGTCGAAGGACAATACAGCTATGCGATACCGCCTGAGCTGGAGGAGAAAGTGGCCGTCGGCAAACGCGTTCTGGTGCCCTTCGGTCGCAACCGACGCCCCCAGCCTGCCTTCTGCGTATCCGTCGCCCGCGAGGCGTGGACCAGCACGCTCCGGCCGCTGGCGGATGTGATTGACGATACCCCGCTGCTGTCCGGTCCGCTGATGGAACTGGGCAAATGGATGGCACGCTACTACTGCTGCCCGCTTGGCCGAGCCTTGTCAGCCATGGTCCCGGAGGCGATCCGCAGGCAAAGGGGATTCATCACCGTTCGTCGCCTCATGCTCGCGAATAGCAGCACGGGTGCTGTGGAATCTGCGGAGGCGGCAAAGGAGGGTAGGGTGCGGTCGGAGGCGGCGGAGGAAGGTAGGGCACGGTCCGAGCCGCCAGAGACGGCGGAGACCTGCCAACCCATCGACAATGCGGCAGGTCTCGGTCACGGCGGCGACCTCGACGCTGCCCTACCGCAAGCTTCCGGTCATTCTCACACCCAGTCCGAGCAGACACAGGAAGTGCCGCCGCCCGGCCGACCGAAGCGGTTCTCGGCCCGACAGCAGGCAGTGTTGAATGCTCTGGCCGCCGCCCCACAGGGACTGGACCTCGATGATTTGCTTGCCCGCACGGGTGTCGGCAAGGCCGTGATTGCGGGCCTCCTGAAAACGGGGCATATCAGCCAGGAGACTCGCCGTGTGGCCGCGCCGGCGCCGGATTTCGATCATCCCGGCCCCGAGCCGACGTTCGAGTTGAACGTCGATCAGCAGGCGGCCATCGCCCGCATTGCCTCGCTGACCGCTGAGGGGACGTTCCGTGCGGTGTTGCTCTTCGGCGTCAGCGGCAGCGGCAAGACGGAGGTCTACATCCGGGCGATCCGCTCGGTGGTCGCCGCGGGCAGGCAGGCCGTTCTGCTGGTGCCGGAAATAGCGTTGACCACACAACTGGTGGAGCGTCTGGCCGCCCGTTTTGAACGCGTGGCGGTGATTCACAGCGGTCTGACCGGCGCGAAGCGATCACTGACCTGGGCGGCCATCGCCGCCGGAGAGAAACGCGTGATCATCGGAACGCGCAGCGCGGTCTTCGCCCCCTGCCCCAACCTGGGCCTGATTGTCGTGGACGAGGAGCAGGAGGCCAGCTTCAAGAATCAGCAGTCACCCCGGTTCAACACCCGCGATGTGGCCATCAAGCGGGCACAGATATGCTCCTGCCCGATCATCCTCGGATCAGCCACGCCCTCGCTGGAGATGTGGCACAACTGCCAACGACTTTCGCATTTTGAAAAGATCGTTCTGCCCACGCGCGTAGCCGGCCTGCCGATGCCGAGGGTGCAGTATGTCGACATGCAGATCGAGCAACGGCAGCGCAAGGGCCTGCACCTGCTGTCGCAGGAGATGGAAAACGAGCTGGCTGAGACCCTCGGGGCCGGACAGCAGGCAGTCCTGCTGCTGAACCGTCGCGGCTATGCGAGCTATCTTGTCTGCAGCCGGTGCAGGACGACAATCGTGTGCCCCCATTGCCACGTTAACCTGGTGTTTCATCAGTCGACCGGCAAAGCCCTGTGCCATCACTGTTCGGCGAGAATGGTGATGCCGACGCGCTGCAGCGACCCTTCCTGCAACGGCACGCTGGTTCGTTTCGGCATGGGTACCCAGCGAGTCGAGGAAGAGGTCAGGACCAAGTTTCCGCAAGCCCGCGTCGCCCGCGCCGACAGCGACACGATGACGAAGATCAGCGCCTACGAGCGCGTGCTGCGAGACTTTGCCGACGGCAGGCTCGACGTGCTGATCGGCACTCAGATGGTCGCCAAAGGACTCGATTTTCCGCGCGTTCGCCTGGTCGGGGTGATCAATGCGGATACCTCGCTGTTGCAGCCTGATTTCCGGGCGGCCGAGCGGACCTTTCAACTGGTCACGCAGGTCGCCGGCCGTGCCGGGCGGAGCGAGTCGGACGGACGCGTGGTCGTCCAAAGCCTGGTCGGGCTGAGCCCGGCGATTCAGTTCGCCGCCAACCATGACTACGAATCATTTGCCCGCCACGAGCTTGCCATCCGCAAAAACAGAGGCTTCCCCCCCTTCGCGCGTCTGACCCGCGTCGTGGTGTCCTATCCGGCGCGGTCTGAGGCCTCCAGGCATGCGGACGAACTGGCAGAGAGAATCCGCGAAAGCCTGAAACGACACGGCTTGCCGGCGGATGTGCTGGGCCCCCAGAGCGCTCCGCTCGCCCGGCTGCGAGGTCAGTATCGTTTTGACTTCCTCATCCGCGCGGCCAATGCAGCCAGACTCCTTCAGATTCTTGAGCGACTTCGCGGCGAAGAGATTCTGCCCCTCTCCGACAAACATGTTCTGATCGATGTTGACCCGGTCTCGCTGCTGTGACGGCCGACCGGAAAGCCGCCCGGCATCCGTGGCCGGCGATCCGGCGCAAACGCTCACGACACGGGTGCCAAGGTCGAGACCGGCTGGGTTATGGGGAGGGTCGCCGGGGCCGAGGCCGGGACCGTGTCGGGAAAGATGTATGTTTCGGTTGGCTGCGGAAAGACTTGGATGATCATCTCCTTGCCTGCATCGTAAACGAATCGCGATCCGATGACGATCAGAGCCGTCGCGCAGATGCCCAGGATGATGGGCATGCTCTTGCGGCCGAGGATCTGCGTGCCGCGGAAGCTCGCCTGCGAGAGGATCTCGAGCCAGACCAGGTCGCATAGCCAATGCACGACTGCGAAAATGGCGAACGCAGTCGGACCGAGTTTCCGGGCTTCGAGACTCAGACCCAGGCCCACCGTGGCCCACCAGAAAAGGAAATAGGGATTCGTGGCCGTCAGGACGATGCCGATCCGGACGGGATGGCTGTCGACATAGGGTGCGGCGATTTCTTCCTGCTTGCGGAGGCCGGCGAGCATCTGCCCGCCCATGTGCAACAGAAACGCCCCCCCGACCAGGCCGATGATGATCTGAGCGACCGGTTGTTTGAAGATCATCCCCGCACCGGCGACGATGACGATCATCAGCGGGAACTCGACGATACCGTGACCGACGGCGATCAGCAGGCCGGAATGTCGATTGCGCGTACCGGCGGTCAACGTTGCGGCCGTGACCGGGCCCGGGGCCATCACGCCGCTTAACGAAACCAGGATGACCTGCCCTAGAAACGCAAGCATCGGAAAACAACTCCAGCGGTCGTTTCTTGCTCTCGGTCTTCCCCAGCCCGGAACGAGCGGATTCACGGCTAATAGCCAATAGCCGACGGCTAATAGCTGCCCTATTCCTCCAACCTCGGTGCAATCTCGCGCCGGGCCTTCTCGAGATCGACCGGAAAGTCGATCTCGTGGCACGGCAGATCGGTGACGTCGATCGCCTTGATCGCGAATTCGCTGCACAGTCGGTCAAGCCCGCGCTCGAAGTAGTCGGCGATCACGCTCTGCTGCTCGACCAGTTCGGTAAGCGTCCTGCTCAGTGCGGCGGCGACGTTGCCGCTCAGCCGGGCGACGCCCAGGAACTCACCGGCGGCCTCGGCCGGGGGGATCGTCTTGCCGATCCGAACGACCAGACCCTCGCGGACGATGACCTTCACTTCCTCCTCGCCGCACGAGTGTGTCTGAACGGCCAGGGCCGCGGCGGACGAATCCTCGGCGAGCCGGCGAATCAACCTCCGGTCGAACACCACGTCCGCATTGGCGTACCAGCATGTCTCCGTCAGGTACGACGCCGCCAGGTAAAGCGAATAGACGGTATTGGTCGACGCGTATTGCTCGTTGACGACGAAGACGAATCGGCCGGGCTGACCGGCCAGATGTTCACGCACGCGATCCTGCTGGTAACCAACCACGACCACGTATTCCTTGATGCCTTCAGTCGAGAACGCGGCAAGCTGCCGATGAATGATGCTCATTCCGCCGACGTCCAGCAGGCACTTGGGCACGATTGCACCCAGGCGACGACCTGCACCGGCGGCAAGAATAATCGCTTTCATCCGTTACTGGGGTATTCCAGCAGGACCTGTTCGAGCCGCTGAAACGCGGCTTCGCACGGGTCTTCCACGATTGCCGAAATCGCGCTGAATAACGGCACGCGCAGCCTCAGCGCAGCCATTTCCGAAACGGCGGAGGCGGTCATGGCTCCTTCGACCACCATGCCGACTTGCGAGAGAGCCTCCTTGAGCGGCGTCCCGCCGGCCAGCAGTTGTCCGAGCCGATAGTTGCGGCTGTCGGGGCTCAGGCAGGTGGCCACCAGGTCACCCAGGCCGGCGATACCGAACACGTGAGAGCTGGAGATGCCCAGGAACCTGCCCACCTCGGCTATCTCGCGCAGGCCGAAGGTCAGCATCAGGCCCATGAAGTTGCAGCCCCACTTGCGGGCATCGATGACCCCGGCCCCAATGGCGAAAACACCCTTCATGGCCGCGCACAGCTCAACATCCACGGTGTCGCGGGTCATGTCCAGATGAAACCGGTCGCTGCGAAGGGCCTTGGCGACCTTGAGCAGCACGTGGACGTTGTCGCAACCCAGGACCGCCTTGGCCGGGCGGCCGGCGGCGATCTCCTTGGCGATGTTCGGACCGGACATCACGGCGATGGTCGCCTCCGGAAGGATGGACGCGATCACCTGGCTGCACGTGCGAAACGTGGCTCGCTCGAGGCCCTTAGAGGCGCTGACAATGATCGGGTAAGGAGGCTTGATCTTCTCGCGGATCTTCTGAGCCACTGGACCAACTTGGGCCGACGGCACCACCACGAGCACAATGTCATCGGCGGTCAGCGGCGAGGCGAACATCTCTTCCACGACGACCCCGGGCCGATCGGCCCCGGCAGCGCGCTTGAGCGACTCGACGGTCGGCTTGATGAACTGCTTCCGCTCGCACCACATCCGCAGCGGCTGCTCGGGGTTGAGCAAGCCCGCCAGCGTGGATCCCCAGTTGCCGGTACCAATGATGACGAGACTCATGAGTTGGTTGGTTTATTAGCCCTTTAGTCTTTTGGTCCGTCAGTCCGTTACTCACTGAATCTGAAATCCATGCAGAGTGCCGCACCAACGGCTCTGCGGGGGCAGGCCGTTTCGGTCGACACCTGACATCGTTCAATCCGTTAGTCTACCCTTCAGTTGCACAAAATCCGAACAGGAGCAACCGGATGGAGCCCTGGAGACGGCCTGCTTCTCGACTCTCTCGGCTTGCACCGAAACGCCGCCTCCGGTGCGTTTCGCCGTTCTCGACGGAACAAGCCCCATTTCCAATTCTGCATTCACCATTCTTCATTCCCCCAGCGTTGCCGTTGCCGTGTGCACCGCCCAGGTTTATATAGGCAGTCGCAGGCGGACGCAAACGGCGTGCCGGCCGATGTGCTGGTCATCGGGTTTGTCTGAGTGCCCGAGTTCGGCGATGGTTCTTGGGGATATCAATGGCAGTAACCAGCGACAAATCGATAATCTTGACGGCATCAGCGGCGGTTGCGACGGCTATGGTTCTGCCTCCCGGCGTGATCAACACCAGTTCCGGATGCCGCACGACAATCCGGTCGCCATCAGCCGGCTGGAGGACGTAGGGGCGAAAAGGGGTCGCCTGCTGGACTGCTCGAAGCTGCTCGATGGTCATACAGACCTCCTTGAAGCATATAACTATTTCTACCTCGCACTTGATGAATCGTCCACTTCAACGGAGTTCCGGCCGCGCCGGTGGGCCACGGGCTCGCCGGGCTTGCCGCCCCGTCCAGGCTCGGTTACAACCCACACGTGTCGCCTGAGCAACAGGCTCGGCCGTATTCCGGATTGATCGCCGTGGAAGAACCCCCAGCATTTCATGGCTTAACCAGCACATCGTGCCACGACGAGACGGCCGCCGCCCGACCGGTACCCGCCGACGCCTGCTCCCCTCCGCCCGACTGGTCAACGATTGACTGGGACGTCCATTGCCCGCTGTGCGAGTACAACCTTCGCGGGTTGAACGTGCCGCGATGCCCGGAGTGCGGCTATCGCTTCGCATGGAAAGAGGTACTGGATCCAAACCGCCGCGAACACCCGTACCTCTTCGAACACCATCCTCGTCGCAACTTCTGGTCCTTCCTCAAGACGGTGCGAGGGGCGATGCGGCCGAAGCGATTCTGGACCTCGCTGCATCCGGTGATGCCCTCGCAACCTGGACGACTTCTGGGGTATTGGCTGGCAACGCTTTTGTGCTTCGCAGGGGTGGCAATACTCATACTGTTCCCGACAAACGTCTGCGAGCTTGCCTGGAACCTCATCGAAGGACGACAAGCCTCGCCGTTCTCTTTGTTCAGTGGCTTGTGGGGCTGGGGCAGGCCGCCTGCCGTCTTCGTCCCCGGCGCGACCCGGCTGCCTTCGGTGATCTGGGAGTTCCTCTCATCACTCACATGGGAGTGCAATCGTGCGGAGAAGCTGCTCTGGATGGCTGCGATGCTACCGTTTGTCTGGCCCTTGCTGACCCTGGTTTCTCTGAAGGTTTTCCGCTGGTCGATGCGCCGGGCGAAAGTCAACAAGGTGCACGTGCGGCGATGTGTGCTCTACAGCTTCGACATGATCCCGCCCGCCTTGACGATGCTTCTGGCTCTGTTGCTTCTGATCGGGCAGGTCATCTCCGGCAGCAACACAGGCTGGCATGAACCTTTCCTGCTGTGCCTGCCTTTCCTGTCGGTCGTGTTCTGCGCCCGCCGCCTCTATTACGCGTATGTCCGTTATCTGCGGTTTGACCGCCCGTTTCTGACGGTGCTGGCGTCGCAGATGATGGTGCTGCTGGCGGTCATGATTTTCTGGTTGCCTTGGCTGGTCGGCGTGAGGTGGGAGATCCGGTCGGACTGGCTGGAATCGTTTGTCAATGTCATCCTCCAATTGAACTGACCGGGACGGCGAACGGTACCGCCGAGGACCGTCTCCGTCGGGGGTCTGCGACGCGAGGAGCAGCAGATCAATTGGCCGACAGGGGCTTGTCAGCCTCAGCCGAAAAAAACCGCTGCAAACCTTTCTTGTTTTCGGGTGTCTAACGGGTGACAAGGGTGTTAAAGCACTCGTCCGATAAGTTGTTTTGTGGGCGAGCCTTATGTGTGATTCCGAGGGGCAGACCTCGCCCCTGGAGCCCAAAAACGACCTGATGGCAAACCGTCTGAGGGTGAACCTGTTAGATTTTGTTTGATGCTTGGCCGATGAACCAATATCATTAAGCAAGGGCGTGATGTCCCGCCACCGGGTAGCCAAAGGGGTGCGGGCGGAGGGGTTGAAGCGAAGATTGCCATAAGCCGCCTGTGGACATCGCCAGACCGACGGGAGCAAACCGAGTGAAAGCCGGGTCCTCACTTACACTAACGATCCAACTGGCCCTGTCGATTGGGTCGGTATTCCTGGCAGGCTGCCCCAGTGCCTCTGACTTCGGCACGGGAACCCAGGTTGCCGGGATGGGGACCAATACCGAGTCCTTGCCGGAAGGGGGCTACACACCGTCCAATGCGGACGTCCTGGTTGCCCGCATGCTTGAACTGGTAAACAACGAGCGGACCAGCCGCGGCCTGCAGCCCCTGACCTTGAATCCGGTCCTGAGCCAGATGGCAGACGACTACGCCAAGGAAATGATCGCGTGCGGATTCTTCTCGCACCTGAGCCCCACCGGCGAAGGCCCCGGACAGCGTGCAGTGAGTGCCGGTTATGTGTTTCTGGCCGTCGGAGAGAATCTGGCAGTAGGGCAGACCACACCCGAGCAGGCAATGGCCGACTGGATGAAATCGACCGAAGGTCATCGAGAGAACATTCTATCCCCGCAGTGGAAGGAAATCGGGATCGCCGTGCGGGTGGGCGGCGAGTACGGCGTGTATTGGGTCCAGGAGTTCGGCAACCCGCCTGCCATCGCTCGAATTTCGGCGAACTGACCTTGCAGGAATCAGACGCCTGACAACCGGCCCGAAGCCGGTTTTTGTTTGCGCCGGTGCCGTTTTCGGCACTTGAGTTACACGCATCGGTTTGCCCCGTCTTCGCCAAAAGGCTGCGCTGTGGCAGGCAAGCCGCCGGTGGTCTCCGCCTGACGATGAAGAAACGTCAGGTGGCGCGACTGAAAGCCGGGGCGGTTTCGTCGCCCATCGGGGGACAAGTTGTCAGGCAGTCGGCCTGATCTCATCGACATCGGCGACCCAGAGCGCGCGTGACAAGGGTAGGGCATGGTCGGAGCCGCCGACGGCGGCGGAGACCTGCCGCTCCTGGCTGAGTGATACTGCCCGGCCGGCCCCGTTGCTTCTCACACACGCTCTGAGAACCGCGACGCCGCTTCCACGGTGATGTCGCAATTCCCGCCGCGGGCTATAATGCCCATCGCAAACGGTTGCTGCCAAGGGGCGATCAACATGAGCCTCCACACGAGAACGGGCGATATGGGCGAGACTTCGCTGGTTGACGGCAGTCGGGTGGCCAAAGATGATCCTCGCGTATGCGCCTACGGCAATGTGGACGAGCTGAATTCGGTTCTCGGGTGGTGTCGGGCCGCATGCGAGGGCGCGATTGCCCAATCCATCGTCGACATACAGAGCCAGCTCTTTCATGTCTGCTCAGAGCTGGCCACTCCTCCGACGGCCGGTGACAAGTGGAAGCATCTGGCGATCACCCAGGACCACTGCCGGAGGCTGGAATCATGGATCAACGAGGCTGAGGCGGCCGCCGGCTCCGTCGGTTGTTTCGTCTTACCGGGTGGAACCGAGGCGGCCTGCCGGCTGCACATGGCCCGGGTCTGTTGCCGGCGGGCCGAGCGCAGCATCGTGACCCTCCACCGAGTTTCGCCGGTTCGAGCTGAACTGCTGGCTTATCTCAACCGTCTCAGCGACCTGTTGTACGCCTGGACGCGGCTGGCCAACCGGCAAGCCGGACGTTCCGAGATCCCCTGGAGGCCCAACGTATGATGCCAGAACCGACGGCCGCTTCGGGCGGCAACGGTCGTCCCGGAACCACTACGTTCGATCGGATCATGATCGCAATCGTTGCCGTCAGCCTGGCGTCGGTTTGTCTGTTGATCAGCGCCACCCACGGAAGCAAGACGGGATATCAGGAGTGGGCCCCCGGCTCGGTCCTGCGGAACATCGTCGATCTGCTCAACTTCAACTATGCCTTCCCGACCTCCAGCGGTTCAGAGGTCAAGTGGTTGGCCCACGGGCTTGGGGTGGCGGCCGCCGTTCTGGCCGTGACGCTGATGTGGTTTACGCGCAGCGACGTCACCCGGCCGATAACGGTCGAGGAACCGACGCCGGCCCCGGCCGGCAGGCGCTGTTGCTCCACAGTCGCATTGGCCCAGATTGCCTTGGTGCTGCTGACCCTGTGGATGGTGATCAGCTCGCAATGGTCTCCGTGGCCGGAGGCCAGCCTCGGGGAGGGCAGTCGGCAGGCCATCTGGACCATTTGGGCGCTGATTCTGGGGCGCACGTTGACCCGGGCGGGAGCGCGCGGAGTGGCGGTCGCCATGACGGCCATCCTGACGGCGACAGCGGCGCTGGGAATCTGGTACCGACACGAACGAAGCCCCTTTATGCGGCTGGAGTTTCCCATCGGTAACCCGCTGTTCATGGCCGCCTGCCTGATTGTCGGACTGTGCCTCGCAGGCGCGATTGTTTTCGGGGTGCTGGCCGAGACCATGGATCGTTCGCGCGAGCGGAAAACGGCGCCCGCTCGGATGTTCGCGGAAGTCATCCGCGACATGGGCGGCTGGTGGGTGGCGATCGGTGCCGTCGTCGGCGTTGCGGTCATGATGTGGGCGCTTCGGTTGACCGAGTCGCGGACGGCACAATGGGCTTTGGTCGCCGGTGCGGCGGTGGCGGTGTGGCTCGGCCTGGGAAGGCTCGGGCGATGGTTGCTGCCGGTCGGCGCCGTGGGCGCTGCGGCGCTGTTTTTCGCCCTGAACTGGTCGGCGGTCACCTCCGGGACGACGGGCCGCGACGCGACCATTCGTTTTCGTCTCTATGCTGGCAAATACGCGATTCAGCTTTTTTCGACGGCTCCCATCGTCGGCCACGGACAGGGCAGCTACATGTTGCTCGCCCAGGCAATGCAGGCGCCGGATATGGAGAAGGATTCCGCGGCATTTATGGCCCCAGTCATCGAGAACGCTCACAACGAGTACCTTCAGATCGCGGCCGAGACGGGACTGGTGGGGTCGGTCTTGTGCGCGGCTTTTCTGGTTCTCACGATGTGGGGCGCCATTCGAGCCTGGTCCCGCGTCAAGACGCCGCTGGACCAGTGGCTGCTGGCCGGAGCGCTGGCGGCGTTCACGGCCGTCGTAATCGAAGAACTCGGCGATGTCGCTCTGCGCAAGCCGGGCCTGCCGGCCGTCTTCTACACGACGGCGGGTCTGACGTGGGCGCTCTCGCTGAGACTGCCCGCCGCGAGAGAGCCGATCATCAGCTCCCAGCCCACGCCTCTTCGGGTTGCGGGCCTCATCGCCGGGATCGCCGCCTCCCTCGGGATCGCATGGACCGTATGGCGTAATTGGGAAGGAGCGCTCGCTGCATATCAGATCCTGACCCGCGCCGAAGAGCAGGAGTGGGATGCCTCGATGAACGCGGCCCGGATCGCATCATCCGGCCGGCTGGCCGTCGAAGACTACGTCGAGGCGTACGACGGCACCACTCATGTCTCGCTGATCGCCGCCGCCGGCAGCGTCGATCGATGCATGCGCGGAGCGGCGCGCCTCCCGCAAGATGCCGAGCCTCCGGCGGGTCTGGTCGACATGATCCGCGAAGACGTGGAAGCGTTCAATCGTTTCGCGTCGATTTGCGAGGCGACGGGCAACACGCTTCTGGTTGTGATTCCCGGGTACCCTCGAATCGCTTGGATCCTGGCGCATCTTCAAGTGTACCGCCAGCAGGTCGAGATGATCGAACGACAGGCCGGTCTGAGGGCGGACGTCCGGGACTACACCGCAGCCGTTCGCACGTTGTTGTCGGTTGAACTCAGTCGCGACCCGCAGGACATGGCGGTCGCCATGAGGCTTTTTGAGCTGTGCGGCGACGAGTCCGTGGCCTATCGGCTGAACCTGTTGCGACGGCCGCTGAGACGCGGACCCGTGCCGGTGCGTCAGACTGACCGTTTCGGTATTGACTGGCTGGCGGATATGGAACCGCTCATCGGGGCCATGATCAACGAGAAGGGCTTCTCCGAGGCGATGGAGAAGATGCTCGCGGACGCCCGGCAGGCGATGGCCGCGAATAGTGCCGATGACTGGCCGGATCCTTACGCCCCTGAATCGTTGCGACTGTCGGCCCGGGTCAGCAAGCTGTCCGGGCGTTTTCTCGAGGCGGCGGAGCTGTCAGGCCAGGCGGCGGAGCTGTCGAGGCAACTGGGGGGACGCTTCCCAGGGGCGGTTTCGAACGCGAGGCTCGATCAGTCGCGATATCTGATGCTTGCCCAAAGGCCGGCCGAAGCCGTGGCGGCGTGCGATCAGGCAATCAAGGAATGGCCGATCGTCCGGGAGCGCGAGCTTCAGCTTCGGCCGGTGATGCAGACCCGGGCCATGTACATGCTTGCGGCCGATAGCGAGAAGGAAGCACGCGAACTCCTCGGCAAGCTGTATCCCGAAGCCGCGTCGGATGAGATCGATCAACGGCTCAGCGACGGCTACGTCGACCTGTGCCAGTCGTTCGCGTCGTTCCCGATCGAGGCTCGCGCCGCCTCGTACGACAAGTGGCTGCAGCGGGCTTTGGCGTTAGATCCGGGCAACCGAACAACCCATGATCTGGCGGCCCGGCGTGCGGCCGAGCGACAAGATGATGTCGCTGTTGTGGAACACGTCAAGGCGGTGATTCGCCTTTCGTTCGAGCAGAAAGACGACTCCTCCGGCTTGCAGTACCTGCGATTGCTTGCCGGCGTCACTCGCGATGAAAACCTCGTCATGGCCCTCGTGGAAGAACTGTCGAAAAGCCATCCGGGTAACGCAATGCTCCAGCGATTGCTGGCCAGTGGCCCCACCGCCATCTTCCCGCCGACCACCGCGACGGCCCCGACCGATACTTCCAGCGCGCCGGCAAGTCGGCCGACAACGATGACCGAGCCGGGCACATGATCCGCAACCGATTCTCCGTCCGGGTTCAGTTCTGGCCGATGGATGACTTAGGAGGTATTTGCGGTACCAAGGTGATAGGCCTGGGTGAGCCGTGTTCCGTGGCGGACGGAACACCGGAATTCACCGCCGACCGTTGAATTCGTGGACGGCCTCGATCATGGCCACGATGTTCGCGACCGGCGTGCGGGCCTGGACGTTGTGGATGGCGTTGAACACGAACCCGCCGTTTTTCGAAAAGATCTCGCATCGCGACAGCACCTGCTCGCGCACCTGCGCCGGCGTGCCGAAAGGCAGGGTCTTCTGTGTGTCCACGCCGCCGCCCCAGAATGTCAGCTCGTCGCCGTAGGTTCGCTTGAGATGTGCCGGGTCCATGCCGGACGCCGAGCATTGCACCGGATTGACAATGTCGAAGCCGGACTCGATGAACGGCCCGAGGAACTGCTCCACCGCCCCGCAGGAGTGCTTGAACGTCTTCCATTTCGTGTGGGCGTGGATCCAATCGTTCACCCGCCTGTAGTAGGGCATGTAAAGATCGCGGAATGTCTCTCGCGAGCAGAAGGCCGAGGTCTGCGTGCCGAAGTCCGTGCCGCAGATAAACACCGCGTCGACCGCATCGCCCACGCGGGCGTGGATCTTCGCCAGGTTGGCCAGGGCGATTTCGCATTGCCTGTCGAAGACTTGATGAACGTAGTCGCGGCGGGCGACGGTCGATACGTACCACTCCTCGATGTCGCGGATGCCCTTGGGGTACTTGAGAAACGGGGCCGGCACCAGGGCGATGTCGCCGAAGGCCGTCCCGCCGAAAGTGGCGATGACCGCCCGCCCCGTGGCCGATGCCCGCTTCACCTCACCCTGGAAGTGGGCCAGGTCGGCCTCGCTGATCGGTCCGAACTCCTCCAGGTTGTCCTGCGGATCGAGCTTGTCTTCGTCGATCGGTTCCTGCCGGACGATGGTGTCGAAGAAGTAGCCCCCATCGGGCATACGGCCGCTTGGCGGCGCCGTGGTGTCACCCTGGGGATAGATAAACACGTCGCCCTTGGCGTCCATCGTGGTCTTGAAGTGTTCGGAGACCAGCACCTCCAGCCCGAACGGAGCCCGCCAGGGTGTCCAATTGGTGTTGGCGAAGCCGAACAGGGTGGTCGGCCCGATCACGCCGGCCACGTCGATCCCGATTGCGTCCGCGAGGTCGTCATCGATCCAACCAAGCATCTGATATGGTTCGTGGACCTTCACAAGCCGCTTTTCCAGGCCGTAATGATCGCGCAAGGCAGCCACGCACGTGACGTGCATCCCGGTCACCGCCGTTCCGCCGAAATCTATCGGGACAGAATCCGGCTGCCGGTGATTCAGTGCCGCGACGACCCGTTCCCTGCTGGTCACGGTCGACCTCCTCTGCTGGCCTCAAGCTGGCATCGTATACTGCTGGCGCAAGGGTCTCAAGATTGGCGCACACATCCGCAGTTGCGTGAACGAGCTGAGATCTTGTTCAGCCGGAGGCGATCACTGATAATTCACTTGGCTGGCCCGGGGCGTGACCGGGTGAGACTGTAAGGCCGGTACCCACATCAGGATGGTCCATCCGAGGGAGGAACCATGAGTCAAGACAAACAGTCCCGAGCGTCGCGTCGTGAGTTTCTGAGCACCTCCGGCCGCATCGCCGCGGCGTCAGCCCTGGGCTTGACGGCCATCCCGGCCGTCCATGCCGGGGAGGGCAATACCCTCAAGGTCGCTCTTGTCGGCTGTGGCGGCCGGGGCACGGGGGCCGCCATCAATGCGCTTTCCACCAGTAGTGGGCCGACCCGGCTGGTGGCCATGGCCGATGTGTTCGACGATCGCTTGCAATCGAGTCTCCAGAAGCTCCAATCACAATTTGGCAAGCAGATCGACGTACCGAAAGAACGTCAATTCATCGGCTTCGACGCATACAAGAAAGCCATCGACAGCCTGGACGGATCGGGCGTGGTGATTCTGGCGACGCCTCCGGGCTTTCGGCCGCCGCATCTTGAGTACGCCGTCGAGAAGGGCTGCAACGTGTTTATGGAGAAGGCTTTCGCCGTCGACGGCCCCGGAGTTCGACGAGTCCTCAAGGCCGGCGAGGAGGCGGACAAGAAGAACATCAAGATCGCTGGCGGGCTGATGAGCCGTCATTCCGCGCCCTTGGAGGAGGCCGTTCGCCGGATCCACGACGGTATCATCGGCGAGGTCATCACCTGCTGGTCCTACCGCGAGCACGGACCAGTGGGCATCACGCCCAAGCCGGCGGACATGACCGAAATAGCCTACCAGATTCGCCACTTCCACAACTTCAACTGGCTGGGCGGCAGTTTCATTCTGGACTGGCTAATTCACAATCTGGACGTGTGCTGCTGGGTCAAGGATGCCTGGCCGGTCTCCGCTCAGGGGCAAGGCGGACGGTATCCTCGCACCGAAGCCGACCAGATGTTCGACCACTACGCCGTCGAGTATTCGTTTGCCGACGGGACGCGGTTGTTCGCCCAGGCTCGTCACATGGCCGACTGCTGGGGCTTCTGGGGCAACGTGATTCACGGGACGAAAGGCTCGGCCGTTCTGGGCGAGGGAATTCCCGACCCCCTGATCTACAAGGGGCACAGGCGAACTGAGGATCAGATCATCTGGCGGTACCAGGGCGAGAAGAGCGATCAGTATCAGGTCGAGCACGAGCGACTCTTCGAGGCCATCCGGCAGAACAAGCCGTACAACGAAACGAAGCGTTGCGCTTATGCCACGCTGACCGGTATTCTCGGCCGCATGGCCGCCGAGTCGGGCCAGGAGATCACCTGGGAGCAGGCCCTCGCGTCAGATCTCGTCCTCGCTCCGGGCCTGGAGAGCTACACCATGGACTCGACCCCGCCGATCGTTCCGGACGCCCAGGGCCGCTACCCGGTGGCCGTGCCGGGCAAGACCAAGGTGCTGTGAACGCGGTCGATTCACTGCTGCATACTGAGCGAGGGACCAAGCAGGCCAGTCGGTGGGTAGCGCCAGCCACAAAGCGGCCAACACCGCACGGCGGCCGGTACCTTACAGTCGCGGTTCTGAAAAGCCATAGCGTCGCCCCGCCTGAACTGTGACGGACCCGATCCGGCAGAACCGGTTTGCATCGCAGCCTCATCACGACGTAGAATGAGTTGGAGAGCGATGCTCCGCGCCTCCCCGGGCTTCCTTGGTTTGGCCGAATCGCCCCACAAGCGACAGGCTGGTTTGGAGGCAGACCACCCATGGAGCAAGGCTTGAGGGATTGGCTTGCCCGACGGGCGAGCGGGCGAGTCCGGCGTGCTGCGAGCGACTGATGGCTCCGTCAGCGTCGTCAAGTGACATGAGGTGCAACATGGCTGTCTCGACGATTGAAGGAATTGTCGAAAACGGCTGCATCCGGCTCCGTGACAACGTGATGCTGCCCGACAACACGAAGGTCTACGTCGTGGTTCCCGATATCGAGACCCCACCGCAGGCACGTGTCTATAGTCCGCACTTGGCGCATCCAGAACAGGCTGCCGATTTTGTCAAGCATGTCGTCGAGGTGAGCGACGATGCCGGGCTATGACGCAGCGCGCTTCCATCCGCCGGCTCCCGTCGCGGAGGTCGTGCTACGGAACCCGGAAAGCGGCGCAAGGATTTCCGGCGTAACCCTACTGATGGACACAGGAGCAGACGTTACCTTGTTGCCCCGAAAAGCGGTTGAGCAACTCGGCGTGATGCCGATCGCCGGCGAGCACTGCGAATTGGCAGGATTCGACGGTAGGAGGTGTGTCGCTTCTGTCGTCATGCTGGACTTGGTTTTCCTGAGACGTGCCTTCCGAGGTCGCTATCTCTTGGTTGAGGAAGAACGAGGTATTCTGGGTCGAGACATCCTGAATCACATCACACTGCTACTGGACGGGCCACGCCGGGAGTGGTCAGAGCATTCTCCATGACCTGTGTGGGCTCGTCTTGGCGTCGAACTTCGTCCTCGCTCCGGGCCTGGAGAGCTACACCATGGACTCGCCCCCCCATCGTGCCGGACGCCCAGGGCCGCTACCCGGTGGCCGTGCCGGGCAAGACCAAGGTGCTGTGAAGGAAGCTAACAGCTCTTGGCTGTCAGCCAGAGGTGGAACACGCCGCGAAGCGTTCTTTGTGACTTCTTGCGTTTTTTGTGGCCATCACCCGTCTGCATCTTCACCTGAGGAGCAAAAGGCGTAGATAGCAACGAGAAACACAAGACAGCACGAAAAGGAAACCGGCGATGCGGCGCCCCCCTGAACGTCTCTGGTCTCTCTGAGCAGTCGATTTGCCGCCGGCACGGCACTACCCTTCAGCCCGCATTTGTCGTAGAATGATCTCGCACATGACCGCCGATTCCCGGAGGCGTGCCGGAGCGGCTGATCGGGACGGTTTTGAAAACCGTTGTGCCCGCAAGGGTACCGGGGGTTCGAATCCCTCCGCCTCCGTTCTGCGTCGTTCCCGCATTGGTCGACCCGATGCGGGCGCTGCGCAGAACGTCCTGTGTAGCACTGGCAAGCGACGCGAAGCAGGGCCGGCGCGGGGTGGAGTACGACCTGTCAAGCATGTCTGCCTGCTTGAAAGCCTTTCGCGTCCGGGTGAGCGCTATATCGGTCCGACCACCGACTTCATACAACGATTGTCAGACCACAATCCGAGCAAGTCTCGGTATACCCGAGCCCACGTCCCATGGTAGGCCGTTGCGGTCGTCCGGGTCGAGAATGACTGGAAAGCCGAGGCCTTCGAGCGATACCTCGAATCGGGTTCGGGTCATGCCTTCGCCAAGGGGCACCTGTGGTCAGTGACGCCGCTTGCGGCGAAGCGCGGCCAAGAGAACATCATCGTCCGAGGCCTCGGGCCCAACGGGTTCGTCGGCCCAATGTGGCGGGTGCACGCCGGCTGTTCACAGATAGTCTGGCGAAAGCAGGTTCGCCAGGCAGGACAGCACTTCGGTTTCACCCGTGAAGAGAAAGAACTGGTCGCCCTGGATCATTTGCTGCGAGAACGTGCTCGTGTGCTCGGCCCAGGCGGCCAAGGCATCGGTCGGCATCGTGGGGTCAGCGCTGCCGCCCAGGGCGGTAATTGGGCAGTCGAGGCGATGCTCCGGGCGATACGTATACGTTTCCAGCATGGTGAAATCCGCTCGCAGGCCGGGAAGGATGCGGGCCACAAGGTCGGGCCTGCGCCGCACGGCGTCGGGAACCGCCGCCAGACCGCCCGCCAAACCATCCAGAAACTCGTCGTCGGACAACCTGTGAATCGGGGGCCTTGATCTTGGCAAGTGGGGTGCGGCGCAGCCTGCCACGATCAATCGAACCGGAGCCGGCAGGCCGGTTCGCCGAAGTCGTCGTACAAGCTCAAAGGCAACCAGTGCCCCGAGTTCATGGCCGAACAAAGCGAACGGCACATCGAGCCAGGGTTTGATCTGGTCAGCCGTTGTCTGTTCCAAGGCGTCGAAACGTGCATAAGGACAGTCGTCGAGTCGCTCCTCACGGCCGGGAGATTGGACCGCACAGACCTCCACCTTGTCGGACAAACCACAAGGCCAGTTGCGAAACAGCGAGGCACCGCCGCCGGCGTGAGCGAAGCAAAACAACCGCAGTCTTGGCGAAACCACCGGCCGAGGGCGGAGAATCCAGGGGCTGGGCTTGTGAGCAGCGATCTGGATCCTCTTTTGAGACATGCCGTCTCCATCGCGGTGCACTGAGCGTTCAAGAGTGCGGCGGGGCAATCGCTCCCTCTGCTCACTTGGACGGGGCGAACAGTTGGAACTCCCATATCGTCGGGCCCTCCGTTGCCTCGGTGATGTTCAGGCGAACCCGATCGGCGGTCACCGGAGCGAAAGTGATCAGCTTGTCGGCTCCGATGGTGCTCCCGCGGGCGAAGGTACGCCACTCCTGCCCGTCGCGATACTGCAATTCGAACGCCCTCACCCGGTCAAATGCTTCGCTGATCACGGCCCGGCCGATGGTGGTAGGCTCGCCGAGATCAACTTCCAGCCATGCCTGCTTTGTTCCGGCATCGGTGGCCCAACGGGTACTGTCATCATCGTCGAAGGCCTTCTCAGGACCGTGGAGCCAGCTCTTCTGGAACACGTTCGAAGCAGTCGATTTCTTGTGCGCCGCAAGGGAGCCGAGCCTTGTGGCCAGAGGGGCTATTTCCGCGGCCGGGCCGTCAAGATCGATCGCGATGATCGTATCAACCTCCTGACGTTCCGAGGCGGGCATGGTAATGACCAGGCCCTCGCTGCTTTGCTTGACCTCGGCCGCACCGCCGGTAAGGACGGCTGCGCCGAGCACCTTTTTCCCGATCGGCGGCAACGCAAGAGACTGACCGTCGGCCGGCCATTCGAACACGTGGACATAGATCCTGTTGTCCTTATGCGTGCTGGCGCCCCAGATCCCGGGCTTGAACGGGCCGCCGCGCGTACCATAAATGCTCTCCCCGTATTTGCTCAGCCATTGGCCCATTTCCCTCAGCCGCTCGACCTGCCTGGGTTCGATTTCCCCGGTGGGCATCGGCCCGACGTTGAATAACAGGTTGCCGTCGCCGCCGGCACATCGCACCAGCGTCCGGATACAATCCTTCAACGACTTCATCTCGTCCTCGGGCTTCCATGCCCACTGCCGGCAAATGGTGATGCAGCTTTCCCACAGGCGGTTGTTCTGGAACTTGCCGATCTGCTGTTCGGGGGTGTCATGATCGGCGGCCAGGCCGGCGCGGTTGTTGATGATGATGTCCGGTTGCAGCCGGAAGATGTCCTCGAACATCTCCGTGGATTTCCAGTCCTTTGAGGTTCCCCCGAGCCCGTCGAACCACATGATCGCGATTCTGCCGTAATTGCTCAGCAACTCGCGGATCTGACCGTGCATGTACTCGACGTACCGGCCGTGGTTCTCGGTGCGGTAGTCGGGATGGTGCCAGTCGGGCGGCGAATAGTAGAAGCCGATGGGCATGCCGGCCTCGTGGCAGGCGGCGGTCAGCTCCGCCACCACATCGCGTTTGAAGGGCGAGTGGGTGATCTTGTAATCAGTCAGTTTGCTGTCGAACTCGCAAAAGCCGTCGTGATGCTTCGTGGTGAAGACCATGTACTTCATTCCGGCGTCCCGCGCAATCTGCACCCACTGCCGGGCGTCGAACCTCGTCGGGTTGAATTCCTTGTACAGGTTGTCGTAAACCTCGACCGGTATTTCGCCCCTGCCCTCGCCGTGCCCGCGACGCTGCCCCCCCCGCGACCAGCCGATCTCCGTGCCTTTGAGGCTGACCGGCCCCCAGTGGATGAACATCCCGAAGCGGGCTTCCCGCCACCACTTGGTGCGCCGGGCCCGGTCCTCGGCCAGGTCGGCGATGCGGATATTGCGGAAGGAAACCTCGCTGCGGTGATTCTGGAGGCCGATGGCTCCTTCGCGGGATCGTTGTAAGATCTCAGGGTCCGACTTGCCCGTGGCGTCGACGACTTTCTCGCCGTTGAGCCACACCACGATGTGGTCGGCCTCCGCCATGATCCGCATCCGGTTCCATTCGCCGACCGGCTTGGTGGCATCCTTGTCGGCCGCGACGATCTTGTAGATCGAACCGCAGTACTGGGCGGGCTTGAGGTTCTTGTGCTTCTCGGCCGTGTTGTCCAGGATCTGAATTTCAAATGAGACCGCCGAGGGATGACCCTCCCGCGGCGTGCGCAGAAAGACGCCGCTGTTGCCGCCCGGACTCAGCTTGTACTCGAGTTCGATGATGAAGTCCGTATAGTTGCGGACGGTGCCGAGCCAGCCGCCCCATTTCTCAGCCCCGTGGCAATGCAACACGCCGTCTTTGACCGACCACGAATCCGGCGGGCCGTTCCGGATCTCCCAGCCGGAGATCGCGTCGCCGGCGATTTGATCCTTGAATTCCACCCCCCACACCGCCCCGGACCCGACAAACAGGACGCCGGCAGTCAAAACAGACCATTTACGAGACATGGAATCCTCCGATCTGTACTGTAAGTAGGTCCCACTGAACTCCGGCCAATCTAGCCGTGTGCGGGTCGCCCCGCAACGAGGCAAGGCGGTTGTACCTTTGCCCATCCCGCTCGGGATCGTTAGACTCAGATCGCTTCTTTCCCGGCGCAGCGACGTTGCCGGGAATCATAAGGGCAGTGAGAGCTGGGTTATATGAAAAAGACCATCCATCTGCTTTGCAACGCGCATCTCGATCCGGTCTGGTTGTGGGAATGGGAAGAGGGAGCGGCCGCTACAATCTCAACTTTTCGGACGGCCGCCGACCTCTGCGAAGAATTCGAGGGGTTTGTCTTCAATCACAATGAAGCGGTCCTTTATCAGTGGGTCGAGGAATACGAGCCTTCTCTGTTCGAGCGGATTCGCAGACTTGTTCGAGAAGGCAGGTGGCACATCATGGGCGGCTGGTATCTTCAGCCCGACTGTAACATGCCCAGCGGGGAATCCTTCGTACGGCAGATCCTGACAGGGAAGCGATATTTCAAGGAGAAGTTCGGCGTCGACGTGACCACGGCCATCAACCTGGATCCGTTCGGCCACACCTGGGGTCTGCCGCAGATCCTGGCCAAGAGCGGCTACGATTCCTACCTGTTCTGCCGACCGTTCCAGAACGATTGCCCGTTGCCCGACAGCCATTTCGTCTGGGTCGGTTGCGACGGCTCCGAGGTGATGGCCTGTCGTGTCGACGGCTGGTACAGCTCGCAGCTCGGCAAGGCCCACCTCAAGATCATGGAGCGGATGAACAACCACCCCGACAGGCCTTTCAGCCTGTTGCTGTGGGGCGTGGGAAATCATGGCGGAGGGCCTTCTCGTGAAGACCTCAAGGAAATCACGAACCTGATCCGTAACACGAAAGAATTCAACATCCTCCACTCCAATACCGCGGCCTTCTTCGCCGAGATGAAGGCCCAATACGACCTGCTTCCACGCCACAAGCGAGACCTCAACCCCTGGGGCGTGGGCTGCTATACCACGCAGGTGCGCATCAAACAGAAGCACCGCGAGCTCGAGAACCAGCTCTACCTGGTTGAGAAAATGGCCACCACCGCCGCCTGCCAGGGTTTGATGGAGTATCCGCGGGAGGAGCTGCACCGGGCGATGCGAGACCTGTTGATCGGCGAGTTTCACGACATCCTGCCGGGGTCGTCCATCGAACCGGTGGAGAACGCGTCGCTTCGGCTTTTCGACCACGCCCTCGAGGAGCTGTCCCGCGTCAAGGCACGGACGTTCTTTGCCCTGGCCTCCGGGCAGCCCAGGGCCAGGGGCGGGCAAATCCCGATCCTGGTCTACAACCCTCACCCGTTCAAGGTCAGGACCGTTGTCGAATGCGAGTTCCAGTTGGCCGACGCGAACTGGGCCGGCACATGGACTCTGCTGGGCGTCCGCCGCGGCGGCCAGGCGATCCCTTCGCAGATCGAAAAAGAAGCGAGCAACCTGAATCTCGACTGGCGCAAGAGAGTGGCTTTCCTGGCGGAACTCGATCCGAGTCAGATGAACCGCTTCGATTGCAGGATCGAAAAGGTTGTACAGGCCAAGCCGGTTCCGAAGCTCAAGGTGCGCGGCGGTCGGGTGGCCTTCTGGTCCGAGGATATCGAGGTCGTCATCAATGCGAAGACGGGCTTTGTGGATTGCCTCAAGGTCCATGGCATCGACTACCTGGAGAAGAATGCTTTCGAGCCGCTGGTGATGGCGGATAATGAAGATCCCTGGGGCATGCTCAACCGCGCCTACCGCAAGGTGGCGGGGCGGTTTAAGCTCATGTCGGCAAAGAAAAGCGCTCAATTCTCCGGCGTGCGATGCGACGAACTGCCTCCGGTCCGCGTGATCGAGGACGGCCCCGTGCGAAGCGTCGTCGAGGTCATGCTGTCGTATAACGACTCCTTCATCTGCCAGCGTTACAAGCTGCCCAAGCAGGGCACGGAAATCGAGATTGAACTCCGCGTTCACTGGAACGAGAAAGATCGCATGCTCAAGCTCTCGATTCCGGTGCGCGGAACGGGCTTTGAGTTCCTCGGGCAGACCGCCTTCGGTATCAACCCTTTGCCGATGCATGGTAATGAGGCGGTGGCGCAGAAGTGGGTCGCCGTCGCGTCTCGCCGGGCGCGGACGGCGATAACCTGCATTAACGAGGGTTCCTATGGCGCCGACTTCTCCAAAAACGGCCTCCGCCTGACGCTGCTGCGTTCGCCGGCGTACGCCGGGCACCCGTTTTTCGACCGGCCGATCGTCGAGCAGGACCGCTACACGCCTCGCATCGATCAGGGCGAGCGGATTTTCAGGTTCTGGTTGAACGCCGGGTCGCTGGACGAGCGGCTCTCGGCCGTCGATCGCGAGGCCCTCGTCCACAACGAGAAGCCGTACGCATTGTCCTTCTTCCCCTCTGGGGAAGGGCCCAGGCCCAAGGCCGGTGCGGTGCTCAGTGACCACGTTGTTCAGATGAGTTGCCTCAAGCTGGCTGAGGATAACGATGACCTGATCGTCCGGCTTTTCGAGCCGACCGGTCACGCTCGTTCGACCACGCTTTCTTTGCCGTGCATCGGCTTCAAGACCAGGGTCAACCTCGGCCCGTTTGAGGTCAAGACCCTGCGGGTCAACCCCAAAACCCGGGCGGTGCGACAGACCGACCTGATCGAACGGCCGATGGGAAAGTGAGCAACCCGCCGGCGCCGACGATCCGTTCTCTTTATCGGAACACCGGATCATTGCCGTTCGCGCAGGCGGCACACTGATCGGCGGATTCGTCCCATCAGGCTGCCCGTGCATCGACGCTGATATACCGCGCGGGGTTGCACGTCAAAAACAACCGCCCGCGGAACCCACTGTGCGCCCCCGCCCAAGGTGTCACGCATTTGCCGCCAAGGCCGTCGGCCAGGCTGTTCTTGCCGGATCACCGGGAACAGGAGATCATCATCTTCATCTGCCGCGATGCGGCCGGTTGGTGTTGAGAGGACAAGGGCAATGGGCCAGGATCAAGCGAAAACAGAGTCTTGCGCCGCCGGCGACGTGGCAGCCCAGACTTCGAGCAACATGCAGTCCGACAGCAAGGCCG